>Ga0172379_10000283_pt1 | contig 134686 bp, 132 predicted proteins | sample GrowelOW334metaG_FD_119756 | JGI IMG/M metagenome (GOLD analysis project Ga0172379, IMG submission 119756) | Groundwater microbial communities from an aquifer near a municipal landfill in Southern Ontario, Canada - Groundwater well OW334 metaG | ecosystem: Environmental > Aquatic > Deep... | reverse complement strand
TTTGTCGCCATAAGCTCAATCGCTTTGTTGTAATAATTTGCCGAGCAGATTCCTATGGTCTTCAGATTTTGAGGAAGGAGGTAATCCGTGCGTCGGAAAGAGACGGCGACGGAGTTTGTTGAATTAATTTTATTTAGAAATTCTTGGTGCGTCTCCTCTAGTGGAGGCTTTAGAGAGAAATCTTTAGCGAGGGTCCCCCTAATATCGTCAATATATTTGTAGCTTTGCCAATAGCCATCGAGGTAGACATCTTCTCCTTTTTTAATTTTATCCAGTATTTTTTTAAGAAAGTTGGGTTCCCAGCCTACGTGATAATTTTTTAAAATTTTAAATTCAATAATTCTTTTTAACTTGTTAATTAGAGTCTTTTCTTTTCTGTTTGGGTCAAGCCTTGCAACTTCCTCGGCCTTGGCAAAGTTTTCAATGACATTGAAAACCCCAAGCCCATAAGATCTAAAAGTGTCATTTTCGTAATCTGTTTTGTCGAGCTGAAATTCCTCCCCCGTTTTTAGAGAAAGCTTACGCCCTAGAGCGTATTGGAACATTTGGTTGCCAAGTCCGCCTTTTAGTTTGATTATAATCATTATATCTTCTAAACAATTATTTTTTGATAAACCAGAAACAGCCACAAGCGTAATTGCTTTTATTGACCACTTCTTCTTTTTCATTAACAACTGGATCGCCAGATTCTGGGATGAAGTAAAATTCTTTAAGTTCCAGATCAGAGAAGAGATCTACCACCATTTTGTAGGAATAGATACGGTGAGCGTTGAATTCGATCTTGGGTTGGCCAAGAGGCACAACGAAGAATAAGGAACCTTCGCTGGCTAAAACCCTCTTGAGTTCCCCGATCGCTTTGAGATCCCCATTGGGGTCTATTGGGTCACCATAGCGTCCAAGACCAATGTGTTCTATTGTGTGCATGCAAGACAGAGACTTAATGCTATTGTCTAAAAAAGGAAGTCTCATTAGATCAGCTGGGGAGCTTTCTAAATTACTCAATTTAAGTTGGGCTGGTCGATAATCATAGAATTTTACAGGGATTGAAGCTGAGAGAGTTGAGCTGAAATAGAGGCTAGAAGATATGTCTGTGTGGAATTCGGGTTTTATTTCTAAAACTTTTCTAACGGCCCAAGCCACATGGTAGACGTAGTGCCGGTCGAAGTTTGTTGCGACAGTCTTGTCTTTAATTTGAGGATAAAAATCTTTTAGGTTGATTTTAAACCTTTTTTCATTGTCCACTTTTTTGTACGCCAAATAATCTCTTAGAACAAAAGGGGATAGGGTTATCCGAATAGATTTTTTAATGATTTTTTTTATTTTATTTTTCATATTTTTCTAATATTTTTTCTACGCTACTTATCACAGTTTCGACTTTAATCCCCGCAATACACGGGGCCCATTCTCCTGGCTTGAGATCCTTACAGCAAGCCCAGTTATCATCTTTGCATGTCGCCTCAAGATTATAGATTGCCACATTTCTATCCTCATCGTCATAAGGGAAGAACCTTCTAATATCGCCAGAACCAACAATCCCAATTGTTGGAACTTTTAGAGCGGCTGACAAATGCATTGGACCCGTATCGTTCCCAAGATAGAAAAGAGAGGTATTTAATAAGTGACCAAGGGTCGGGATATCAATTTTTCCAGCGAGATTAACTATTTTATCTTTATGTTTGGCGTTTTTGATTATCAATTCAGCACTGACGATGTCGTTTGGTCCTCCACAAACAACCGGAGTGAATCCTTTATTGCTTAGATAGTCGCAAACAACTGCAAATCTTTCTTCTGGCCATTTTTTATAAAAGGCGCCAGTACCAGTAAAAATGATCGCATATTGCTGGGACTGAAGTTTATAGATTTTTTTTATCTCTTCAGCTTTTTTATTATCAAAGAGATTAATGTTAATCGTGGGGAAGTCAATTTTTATGGTCTCGCCGGTGCATTGTTCGGCGAAATAAACATTTCGTTTTATTTCAGAAATCATATTGTCCGGGATAGTAATGAGCTTGGTGTAGTTTTTGCTGGGTAAATTTTTGTTGTAAATACCAATCCTTTCTTTCGCCCTTGTTAAGCCAATTAGATGATCGCCAATTGGTTCTCTGGTAAAGACGGGGTAAATGGCCACCGCAAAGTTTCCAAGGGTAATCTTCTTTGTGAGTTGATAGCGGTAGGAAAGATTTGAACTAAATGATTTTGCGTCAAATTCGATAATCTCATCAAAGTCGGAAAGAAGGGGTCGTAGACCCTCGGCAATCTTTGGTAGGACTAAACTTATTTTGTAATCACGATAATATTGTCTAAAGAACTTAAGGACTGGATAAAATACGAGATAATCGCCGAGTCCGTCTTTTCGAAAAATAAGGACCTTTTTACTATCATTTTTTGTTTTTGGTGAGAATCGACAAATAATTTCAATTAATGTGTCGATCAGATTTTTGGTAATTTGCTTAAGCATTTTTTATTTTGAACCAAGAATTCTTTTAAAAAGAAATTCTAGCGGTAGTCGGGAGATAATAATAATTAATTTAAAGTACAATTTAGATACTTTTTTATCGGTAAAAAGATGAAGATTCTTTCCGTCTGAGTAGTAATTTAAATTATTTTTTCTAGCCAAAATATTTAAGGTCTGGCTTGAGTAGAAAGACAGGTGTTGCCCATGCTTAAAGCCGTAATAGTCCCAAGCTTCCGGTGAAGGGAGGGGGGTCGCTAAGAGCTGTGTTGAGAAAAAAATATTTCTTGATATCTTCAATAATTTATTTAAATCTTCAACGGGAGAAACAAAGTGCTCAAAACATTCAAAACAAGTTATCGCCTCAATTTTTTGGTCGTGGTATTCAAAACCTGGAGCAAAGAGATTTTGGGTATAAAGATCTGACCAGAGAAAATCTAGTCCATAATCTCTCATTAGTCGGGTCAAGACCCCATAACCCCCGGCGTAATCGAGGAAAGTTTTTTGGGAAGAAAACAGAGCGAGAAAAAGAGTTAATGTCCTCCGAGCAAGATAAATATTTCGAGAAACATAGCCCGTATCTGAATTATCAATCGGCTCAACATAGGCCTCATCCAGCCAATAAGGTTCTTCGGTTTGTAGAAAAACGCAGTCAGGGCAGTAATAATACTTGACCTCGTGTTTGTTGAGGACTAAATGTCGGAATCTTTCTCGAATTGGCTTATTACAGATTTTGCAGTTCATTTTTATTTTTTGCTTTCCTCATTCTTAATAAAAGATTGGGCAATATCTGCATCATTGAGATGAAAGGCGACGATGTCGTAGTAAGCAAAAGCGCCCTCTCGATCGTTAATATAGTGATCTAATTGAGAGAGTGTTTCTTTTTTGTTTGTCTCTGTCGAAATTAAAAATCGGCCATAATTATCAAAGAAAACTAATATTTGGTAGCCCAGGCCTTGAAGATAGGGGAAAATATCTAAACCCTCTTCGCCATTATCTTTTAGAAATTTATTGTCATATTCAAAGTAGATGACAGGCTTTGTCTCTTCTAAATATGATTTTGCCCCACGTAGGATATTGTTATCATAACCATCAGTATCAATCTTGAGAAGTTTGACTTCTTTACCCTCGGAATTTTTCTCTAGGAGAGTGTCGAGGGTAATAAGACCTATTTTGTCCTTACTCTCTCGAGGGTCTATCTTAAGAGTCCCTCCGGTTCGGCTGATGGAGTGGTTAATCGTTTTATTTTTGTCGCCGAGAAAATTATTATAGATATGGACAGACTTATTGTCGTTAAAATTTTGCTTTAGAATCTTTAGATATTTATCGTCACCCTCAACGCTTAATATTTTGTAATCAGAGTTAGAGGAGAGAAGCATGGCGATAGTATCACCAATATTTCCGCCAATATCAAAAATTTTTAAGGGTTGATATTTAGTCTCAATAATTTTGGCTAGCCTGGCTAGATTTTGTCCATAGTCGGGGTATTGGGCTAAAACAAATGGTAAATTTTGACCCCGAAAAATTTTTAGTCTAAATTTACCAATCTGGAGATAACCACCGATAGTCTGGCGAATGATCTTGTTTATTAATTTTTTAAGCAGTCTCATGTTTTAGAAAAAATTTTTTATCTTAGTAATAATTTTTTGAGAAAAAGATCGATAGTATATTTTATTAAAAGTAAGATTATCAGCTTCTTCGTTGGCCTCTACTTTTGTTGGATGGATAATTTTCTCTATTTTACCCACGGGTATTTTACTTAGGATTCCTTCGACTTTGGTGTGAGTGGCATTTGGACCAAAGCCGATATTTGATACGAGGTTAACGTTTGGGATGATGCTTAAACCATTTTGCTCGTAGATAGAGTAAACCCATTGTCCATCCCAAGTATCTATCTCGTTGCGATAGAGACGATCAAACAGACTTAGGTAATATTTTTGCATTCTTTGATCTGTGAAAGTATTTCTTATTTTCCCTTCAGATTTGAATTGGGGGTAAGATCTCATCGATACATCATAATCTTTCCAAGCGCGGCTCCAGGTGGCCCAACCCCAGATATGAGGGAAGTGAGAAAAATAATAACTGGCTTCTCCTCGCTTTATACCACCTTGAAAGTTATTTCCCGATATCATTTTTATCTTATTGGTGTCCCGATATCTTTCTAAAAGTTCTTGGCAGAAAAGAAAAAAGCTTTGATTTGGTAAGCAATCATCCTCTAAGATTATCCCGGCTTCAACTTTATTAAAAAACCAGTTGAGGGCAGAAGAGACTCCGACTTTGCAACCAAGATTGGTTTTAGAGAAGTTGGTGTGTACATCACAAGGCCAGTCAACATTGCTCACTATCCTTCTGGTTTCTTCGCAAAGCTCCGCCTCTCCGGCCTGCCCAATTCTTGGGCCATCGGCTGCTATATAAAGAGATTGTGGCTTAATTTTTCTAATTTCGTTGAAAACACGACGCGTGGGGTCTGGCCGGTTGAAAATGATGAATAAAATAGGGGTATCTAGGGCCATTTATCTTAATTGTAACCTCAAAATCGAGATATTTCAATGGTAAAATAGAGTCGCCCGCTGCGTTTACTTTTGGGGTCTTTTGTGCCAGAATTCGGTTGGAAAGTGAGTAGAGAGTTACTTGAAAAAACAAAGAAAGGATTTTCTTGTCATGAATAAACGACGCTTACTTCTCGTTGGGCGGTATCATGTGATTGAACCGCTCGGTCTGATTTGCCTCGCTAGTCTAGCGGAGGCCCTTGGTTTTGATGTCCGCGTTTGTCTGATTAAAGGCTCAGACTTCGGACCCCTCTTTGAGGAGATTGTCTCCTTTAATCCGAACTTGGTGGGTTTCTCCATCTTGACGGGTTATCACCAGAAGGCGTTCTTTGCTTGCGATCAGGTCCGTAAGATTGGACTCCCTGTTGTCATTGGCGGTCCTCATGCTACGTATTTCTCGAAAGAGTGTTCGGAGCATGCTGACTATGTCGTCGTTGGGGAAGGTTTCCGAACCTTTCGGCGTATACTTCAAGGGGAGTTACCACCCGGAGTCCATTTTGATCCGGTGCGCGTGGCTGAGGGCTTCCCTCAGCCCCGAAGAGAGACTTTGTACCGTCAGTATCCGGAACTCGGGAGGAGCTCCATTAAGAGCATTACTTGTTCGGTCGGCTGCCCTTTTGCATGTAGCTACTGCTACGCGCCGAAGTATAATGCGATCTATCATGGTTTTGCTCTTAAACTTCGGCCTGTCGATGACGTTATCGCTGAGGCCGTGGCTCTTAAGAAGGGCTGGCCTCCGGAGATCATCTACTTCCAGGATGACAATTTTGGACTTGATCTCAAGTGGCTGGAGGAATTCACCCTGAAGTGGCGGGAGCAAGTTGCACTACCTTGGCATTGCCAGATTCGTCTTGAGCTGGCTCGCAATGAACGGCGATTGGACTTGTTTCGGCAAGCTGGCTGCACCGGGATAACTGTCGCTATTGAGTCGGGAAATGGCTTCCTTCGGGAATTCGTTCTCCATCGTCGGATGGAGGAAGACGTCATCTACCGAGGCGTTAAGAACATCAAAGACCGAGGCTTTACCTTGCGGGCGGAGCAGATCCTTGCTGTGCCGTTTAGTGACATCGCGACAGACCTCGAAACCCTGCGCCTCAATTGCGAGCTTGGTCCTGAGATGGCCTGGACTTCGATCTTGGTGCCCTACGGTGGCACAGAGATGGGGGAGATTGTCTCTAACTTTGGCCTCTATTGCGGCAATAACGATGACTTGCATGAGTCCTTTTTTGATCGGTCAGTCCTTCGTCACTGCTTGGGCGGGCGCGAGTTGCTTGCCCCTCTAGTCCAGAAGATCGGTTGGCAGGCGAACGCTAACCCCCTCCTGAAGTTCCAGGCGATAAGCCAGGGTGATGGGTCGGCGAAGATTGTTTCTGTCGGCAGTGATCTTAACCCTGATCTCCCCATCGGTTTTCTAGGGGAAATCCAGTACCTTGATCCTGTCCGGAACAATCTCTATTCCGACCAGACGGTAATCCTCCAGCGCTTGTTCTACTGGTTGGGGCTAGTTCCTCTTGGGGATCGTTTGGGTGCGAGAATTACAAACACCCCTGTCAAAGACTGGACTTGGGTGAATCTCGGGGCTTTAGCCAAGGAGCACCTTGATCACATTGTTGGCGAGGAACTTGTTTGTCGTTGGATTCAGGACCTCGCCGACTCCCTTGGTTGCTGTGTCGCTGACTTGCCGAGAGTGATAAAGGAGAATCCCCTGTACTTCGTGTTCTTTGCTGGGGGTCCTGATCTAGCCAAAGAGGTTTCCGAGAGTGGACTCTTTGAAGGTGATAGTCTTGGTGACTATGATGAGCTGAGCACCCTCACCCGTCGCCACGTCTTTGAGACCACACTCTACCGGATTCGACCGGCGGCTAGCCCCATTGCCACTCGGGTGAAGTGACTTCTACATTGTTGTGCGAATAGGCCGTTACCTGACTTTTGTCGGGTGACGGCCTTTGTTATTTTAGACGCTGACAGAACAAATAGTAATTATCCTTAGTGTAAGCCGTTTCTTCATTGTAGACATTCTGGTAATTACTGCTGGTGTTCTTAATTTCTTCAGCATAGGAGAAGCTGGCATTGGATTTTTGATATGCGAGGAGTAGATACTTGGCTTTAAAATAATCAAATTCTTTAATTAAGTCCTGCATGTTTTTATTTGACTCAGATAAGGCCCAGGTGCTGATAAAAATATCACAATTTATCTGGGGGCTAATTGATTTTATCAGATCTTTATCAAGGGGGATAATATTTATTTTCCCGGTCTTTATTATCGAATTTTCTTTACTTACGAGATTAACGGCCGCTCTTCCCAGTATTGTCTTAAGATAGACTATTTGGATAAAAGAGAAAATGGGGATATCTATTATTGTGTAAGTTAATTCGCTGTTAAGTTTTTTAAATAATCTGGCCATGTTGCCATATCCACCACCCACTTCTACAACTGTCTTAAAATCGGAAGCCTTTGTTTTTGTTTCCTCGAAAAATTTAATGAGGTGATAGAGGTGGTGAATGTTGTTTCCTGAAGAGACATACTCAGCATCATTTAAGAGGGGCCGTCCAAGATTGTGTTCATGGAGTATCTCCCGAGCCTGATCCTTGTTAAAATATTTAGCAATGAGAGATTTCTGGATATCTCGCCAGCGCCTAAATGTATACATGAACATTGTATTTTTTATAACGCGATTGTTCAAGAAAGAGAAGGAAAATTTGTTGAGAAAATAATCTTCAACGGTTAGCATATTTTGCCTCCAATCAGGTATAATAAAGTCAGAAAAATTGTAGCTACTTTTGGTGTCTAGATATATTTTTTTTGTTTCGAGATATATTGCCCAGAAGTCTTCTTTGCTTACTTTCTTAGTAAAAGGGGAGAGCGCGGCGGAATAAATATAACGATAGACTTTAGCTACAAAAGACTTTATTTTTTGCATAATTTTTTTTGACACATTTTTTAATTTATGTTTGGTTCTCAGATAATAACCCCAGAAGCTATTCCTCTTGATACAAGTCGCTGGAGGAAAAACGATAGGGGGGGGGAGATGTTCTTTGCCTAATGTTTCAACAAAATCGGGTTTTAAAGCCCCGTTCATATTTATTAACTCTGCCATAATATTTCTGGTAAAATCTCGGCAGTCAAAGTTTATGATAAAATCAAGGGCAGCCTTGGTAAAAACATAATGATGTTTAATGAGAATTTCCCGCCAATTATAATTCGTTTTACCATTGTTATACTCCCTTAAATAATATGATTCGTTGAAGTTTATCCGGTGTAAATACTCGGCCTCAGGACAAGTATAGGCCCTTAGACCGGCCCCTAAAAAATTCCAAGCAAATCCTTGAGTATCATAGCCGTGGGCTGTCGGGTAGCCCCCAGCCTTATTGAAGGCCTTTCTTGTATACATAAAATTAACATAAAGAGGGAAGAAGCCTTGACCTGGCGTAAGTAGTGTTACTAAGCTGACCTCTTGTCCGGGATATGGGGAGGTGTCGACGTGATGGGTATTCTTTGTGTCTGTTCCGCTGAATTTTATCGAACGATGGACGGAGACTCCGTCACATTTTTTAGCTTCAAGGAAATTGACCATTTTCTCAAGTGTTCCTTGAGGGACGAGATCGTCACTGTCTAGACAAAAAATAATTTCACCTGTGGAGTTCTCCACGGCCGTATTACGAGCCGCTCCGCCCCCCATATTTTCTTTATGGAAAATGGTTTTCAGGTTGGGGTGTTCCTTTCCTAATTTAGTGATTATGTCGGAGCTCCCGTCGGTTGAATTGTCGTCAACCAGAATAATTTCAAAAGGAAATGTTAAATTTTGCGCGTAGACTGAAGCCACTGCTTGCTCAAGAGTTTGGGCACAATTATAACAAGGGATGATGACGGACAGTTTCATTTTTTATATTGAGGGTTCAATGACCATCATGTCTCGAACAATTTTGAAGGAAAAACGACCCTGTCTGGCGACTAGATCTCGAATCTTTTCTAGCGGGGGGTAGTCATGTGTACCATCAAAACAGCGGGCGTCATCAATCATAATGACATCGCCTTTATTTTGTCTGGCAAAAATGGTCATAAGCTCTTTAATAATTGGAGTTTCTACTTCCCCCTTAGCTGTGCCCTCTCCTGAATAGTGGGCGTCAAGCCAAAAGAAAGCGGGCTCAGTGATTCCTGGCGATATCTCAATAAGTTTTTCCCCGCTATCCCCATGAATGATAGTTATGTTTTTGTCAGGGGCGAACATTTTCTTGGCATTATCATAAAGTTCATCGAAGAGTTCGATAGAGATAATCTTCGGGAAAGTTCGACGAACCGCCTTTACCATTAGACCCCCAGCGGTACCGGTCTCAATAAAAGTTTTCAACTGGTGTTTTTTTCCGAAACTTCGGATGATCTTTTGTTTTATTGGGTCTGGGGCTGGATCTGGCCGGCCGGCTAGGTACCATCTTATATTAATGTTTTTTTGTCTAACTTTTTTGACGACTGACTGGGGGACTATTCTTTTTAAAAAGGCTCTTATTTTTTTATACATATTCACAATACTACTTAAAAATTTTTAATCTGGCAAATTAATCTTCGAGCGAGCCCCTGAGGGGTTATCTCTCGAATATTGATACGGGGGATACCGAAACCATTTTTTGTCTTTATTGCGAGGAGACCGGTATTGGAGTAAGCAAAGTCAAAACCGGACTCTCTGACTATTTTTTTTGTCGCTTCACTAAAATCGTAAATTCCCCCAAAGGGGTAGGCAAAAGTTTTTATTTCCTTTCCCGTTATCCCTTCTAATTTTTTTTTGCTATTTAGTATTTCCTTTTGTTGCTCTCCTGGCTCGAGGCCGGCCAGGCTGGGGTGGTTTACAGTATGGGCGCCGATTTCAATCAGGGGATGGTTTGAAAGAATTTTTATTTCTGTTTCATTTAAGAAAACGGCGCGATCATTTTCTGAATATTTTTTGTCCCAAGCAAAATTGGCCTTTTCGCCAATATGACCAGTGGTAATAAAAATAGTCGCGGGGATATTGTATTTCTCGAGAAGAGGGAGAGCGTTGCTTAGATTATCTTGATATCCGTCGTCAAAGGTGATGGCGGCCTCGTTTCCTTTTATCTTGCTGTCTATTAGTCTCTTGCTTAATTCTCTAAGGGGAATAACTTCATAGTTTTTTTTGAGAAAGATTAGGTGGCTTTCAAAACGTTCAGGACTCACACATAGCATGATCGGATCTTGTATTGGTGTGGTAATACGGTGGTAAAGCAGAATTGGTGCGGTGCGGTAAAACTTTTTATAAAACAAATTAGTAAGGCTCACTCTTTGTTCTAAAAGTAAAAAGAAGTAGTGGTGAAATTTTCCATAGAGACCTAAGATTTGAAGGGGTCTTTTAAGATATTTCCTTAGAAAATTTCTCATTATTTTGTGGCTTTAACCGTAATGATTAGTGGAAAATCGGGGTCGTTTTTTTCTAGAGTTTTTACTAAAGAATCTTCTTGGGCGAGACCAGCATAGAAATATAGTCCAGAGCGAACATTTCCCCACGACTTAACCTCCGTTTGCTCAGGTTTAAAGTCTTTGTTAAATAGGTATGAAGCTGAGGCTACCGTAAAGCGCCAATAATCTCCTGCTTGACCGGAGATCGGGTCGATTCGGCTTAGGGAGGGGAGGGTCACTAGAATTGTTCCCCCTGGCTTTAATATTCGATAGCACTGAGAGATGGCCGCAGTGGTGTCGTCGATAAATTGTAAGACCTGGGTTAGGATTAGACAGTCGTAGCTATTATCAGCTATGCCCCTTAGGCTTCTTAGATCGTCAATAATTGTCGCGTTTTTGTTAGATTTATCAATATCTAAGACGTCGCTTTTGCTGACTTTTGACCCACCATATTTTAGAGTGTAGTCATTATTGAGTAGTTCAAGACAACCCCCACTAATAACCTCTTTGTTTTGTTCGAGAAAATTTTCGATGTAAAAGCGGTCAATAGGTGCGCCACGATCGAATCCATGGTAATTGCTAAGGGGCTTAGTACTTTTGCTTAGAAAGTAAAAGAAGGCTGGGTACAAAAGCCGTCTTAAAGTTTTTCTTGTTTTGCTTGAAAAAATATTTTTTTTTATCATTATTGTTTTATGAACAAAGCATCATTTTCCCCAATTTGTTCAAGGAGTTTATATCCTTGGGGACTTAGAAAATCAGAAATTCTCTGCAACTTATCGTCATTTTGTATTTCTACTAAGATATAAGTTGGTGAATTCTTAAGAAAATCTAATCCTTTAAGAACTTCTAGTTCGTAGCCTTCGACGTCAGCAATGAATAAATCAATTTTTTTATCGCCACCATCTGCGATCTGATCATCAATAATTGATTGAATTGTTCTGGCGGGCACGATAATTTCGCGGCATTTTATATCCTGACAAGACTCACTAGCCTTAATCCAGTCAACACTATTTTCGATACTTCCTTTGACAAAAGACATTGCACTGCAATCCATAAATGACGTTGTCTTTCCTTGATGGCTAAAGGCAACACAGGCGCTTTGGACAACCTTGGAATTCTTACGGTTTTTCTGGCATAGGTGGCTTAACGGGGGAATGGGTTCAGCCATAATCCCGGTCCAGCCCTTAAATTTTTCAAGATAATAACTTGGGTCATTGCTGTAGCCGTCGTACCCACCACATTGGACAAAAAAACCGTTCTTTTTTTGGATATATTTCAAAAAGGCTTCGTGGCCAGAATAAGGATGAGAATATTTTTCTGAACCCAAAAATTCGTACAAATCTCTTTGGTAGGGGACTAACTTACTTTTAATAAAGGGTAATATCTTTCCAATGTTTGCTTTTGGATTTTGGAGTAGTTTATTAAATTTCTGCCAGTTTGTTTCGTGGAAAGCCATATTTATCTTGAAATGATTTTTTTAACTAGTTTAGTAATTCTTAATTTTACCATGACCCTGACCAGGGCATGTATCAATTTATCAGTTTTTTTGTTACTTTTTTTGCCGATGTTGCTATAAAATTCTTTTAATAGTCTTGTTGCTTCCAGATTTTCTTCTATTTTGTCTTCGAAAATTATTTGTCCTTCTTTCCCTAATTCTAGCTCAAACGGGTTTTTGCCAAGAAGTTTGTTTAATACTGAGAAGTGGGTGCCATTAAATAGGCCGTTGTTCCTTATTAACGCTCGGGGTGAATTAACGGCCAATCCATTATTTATGATGATCGCAATATTCCAGCAGATGTCCCAAGGGATGGGTTTAGCTCTGAGATTGTCTAAACATTTGAAAACACCACCCATTTCGATTTTGTCTTTTTGTTCTGGCGAAAGGAGAGAAAGGCCCTCGTTCTCATTTTGGAACCATTTGAATTTATCCCAACGGTTTTTCCAGGTGCCCCAACCACCCCCTGTATTTTCGGAATAGGTAGTGAAGAAAGTTTTATTATTGTCACCCGGCATTTTAATAAAAGTAAAAGTGGCGACATGCATGACTTTTTCTTTTTCTTCATAAAAATCAAGGGCCCCATTCATAAATGTAAGAAAATCTGGTGCTGAGACTCCATCATCTTCGAGAACAATAACTTTGCCGTACTTATTTATGATTTCGGTCACGCCATCAGTTATATTTTTTTCAATATAGAAATTTTCTGGGCGCTCGATGACAGTAAAAGATTTGAAACCCGTTACTGTCTTGAGGTATCGACGGACCTCGGCAACCTTCCTTTCGTTAGCGGGATTTTTCAGTATATTGGGTCCATCAGAAAAGATAAAAACGTCGGTGTCTTTGGCTAAGTAGTTTCTTTGTAGTGCTTCGACAACCCCCCTAGTATTAGCTAACCGATTGTAGACGAATATGGCAACGGGGGCTAAGTTTTTATTCATAATAAATTATTTAGTAACTTTGGCTAATTCTTTTTCGAATTTACACGGGGTGTTAAAGAATATTGCTTTGCAACTAAAAACACGCTTTTCTTGTGGCGGCGGAGTCATATAACTTTTACCGTACATTAAAGAGAGATATTCGTGAGTCTTGTCGGGGGCTGGGTAGAATTTGCCTTCGAACTCAATTTCTTTTAATGGATAAATATAGGCTTGAGGGATGGCATAGTAATACCAGTTATCCTCAACAATTTGGGCAACTTTATCGCTTTTGAAAGGAGAGAAGAGCAGCCAGATAAATTTGCAAAAGATATAGATAATATAATTAAGCCAGATATTTTTTTTGTTTACAGCGATATTACCCCATGATCTTCCCGTTAGGTATAAAAGACCTTTTCTTAATAAATGGGGCATTTTAGGATAATTGGCCGAGGGAAAAATATCCATATAGATACCCTGATGAATCTCTTCTTCCCCTGTTTCTGCTGGGTGAAGAAAAGTAGAAGAACGATCGCAGAGTTTGGCAAAGTTTTGGGTGTAGGCTTTGTTTTCTCCTGGAATATGAAGAAAAACGTTTGACGGTAAATCAGTCGAAGCAATCTCCAGAAATTTTTTGTAGTCAGCCATTGGCATCGAGACATCGACATCATCATCCCAAGGAATGAAGCCTTTTTGCCTGACCGCCCCTAAGAGGGCCCCAAAGTCTAGCCAATAAACCAGATTGTTTTTATCGCAGACAGTCTTAAAGTCATCCAGGAGGCGGACCTGTATTTTTCTTAATTCCTTGATATCTTCTTCGCTTACCATATTTTATCTTTAAGTGTCTAGTGAGAGACCCCCTCCCTATTACCCAGATGATTATATCACAGATTTTGGTTAAGTCACTTTGCTATTTTAATGAAAATTGGTTTATAATAAAGCCTATGGTTAATAAAGAAAAAGTCGTATATATAGCGATGAGCGCGGATATTGTCCACCCCGGGCATCTTAATATTATTAAAACAGGGCTAGAATACGGTGAAGTGGTGGTTGGTCTTCTTACTGATGCTGCAATTGCCAGCTACAAAAGATTGCCATATATGACCTTTGAACAGCGTAAGGAAATTGTTGAAAGTATTAAGGGTGTGAGTAGGGTTGTTGCCCAGACAACCCTTGATTATAGACCTAATTTAATTGAAATTAAGCCGGATTTTGTTGTGCATGGCGATGACTGGAAACAAGGGGTTCAGCAAAAAACTCGAGAGCAAGTAATTGAGACAATAAAAGATTGGGGGGGAAAATTGATAGAGCCATCGTACACAGAGGGCATTTCTTCTACAAGCTTAAATAAATCGCTGAAAGAAATAGGGACAACTTCGCAAATTCGCCTCGAGAGACTTGGGCGTTTGCTAAACTCTCGAGGCTGTATTAGGGGTATCGAAGCGCATAGCGGGCTTTCCGCTCTTATCGCTGAAGAGACAGTAATGGAGAGAAATGGTTTTAAAAAGGAGTTTGACTTCATATGGATTTCGAGTCTGACCGACTCTACAAATAAAGGCAAACCCGATATCGAGTTAGTTGATCTCACTGCTCGTTTGCAAACCGTCCACGACGTCCTCGAGGTCAGTACTAAACCGGTGGTTTATGATGGAGATACGGGTGGTTTGCCGGAGCATTTTGCTTATACAGTTAGGACACTTGAGCGTATGGGCGTATCAGCCATAATTATTGAGGATAAACAAGGTTTGAAGAAGAATTCTCTTCTTGGTGATGATGTCCCACAGACGCAGGACACAAAAGAGGATTTTTGCAATAAGATTAAGGTCGGCAAAAAAAGTCTCGTAACAGAACATTTTATGATTATTGCCAGGGTAGAAAGTCTTGTTCTTGGAAAAGGAATGGAAGATGCTTTGTTGCGGGCTAAGGCTTATGTTGAGTCTGGTGCAGACGGGATCTTTATCAGCACAAAGGAAAAGACGGCCGAAGAACTCTTTGTATTTTGTGAAGAATTTAAAAAATTTAGAGGGGATATCCCTCTTGTAGTTGTACCATCAACATACGATTCTGTTTATGAAGAAGAATTAGAGAAAGCTGGTGTCAATATGGTCATTTATGCGAATCAACTTTTGCGAAGCGCTTACCCTGCAATGAAAAAAACGGCGGAGTCTATCCTCGCCCATGGTCGGGCAAAAGAGGCGACGGAGGCTAATTGCCTGTCGATTAAAGAAATTCTCAGTCTTATTAAGGGGGGCTGTTAAACGTTATGATTAAACCAGTAATCTTTTTAGAGATCCTTAAAAAAAACGGCGTTGATTTTTTCACGGGTGTCCCGGATTCGCTGTTGAAAGATATTTGTTTGTGTATAGAAAATAATGTAAAAAAAGAGAAACATATTATTGCGGCAAACGAGGGCGCAGCGATTGGGCTGGCTGTCGGTCATTATTTGGCGACAGAAAGAATTTCTCTCGTCTACATGCAGAATTCGGGTCTCGGTAATTCAGTAAACCCTCTTACTTCTCTGGCAGATGAAGATGTCTATGGTATACCAATGCTTTTAATGATCGGTTGGCGAGGGGAGCCGGATTTTCCTGACGAGTCACAGCATAAAAAGATGGGGAAAGTTACCCTTAATCTTCTTGATGCAATTGGTGTTCCCTACGTAATTTTGTCTGATGACCCAAAGGAGACAGAGATTCTTGTCTCGAAAGCTTTAAGTCTGGCGGTCGAAAGGACTGGCCCAGTCGCCATAATTGTTAGGAAGAATGTCTTTTCCGGGTACTTACCTGCATTAAAGGAAGAGAATCTCTTTTTCAATTTGTCTCGTGAAAAGGCCGTCGAAATTATCCTGGGTCAGTGTGGGGAAAATGATGTCATTGTTTCCACGACAGGGAAGCTTTCTCGTGAACTCTTTGAACTTCGCGAAAAGAATAATCAGCTTCATTCTCAAGATTTTTTGACTGTTGGCTCTATGGGGCATGCATCGCAAATTGCGCTTGGAATCTCCCTGGAAGATAAAAAAAGGGTCATCTGCTTGGATGGTGACGGAGCGATGATTATGCATTTAGGGAGTCTCGCTACTTGTGGCGTGTACGCTCCAACCAATTTCTTGCATATCGTCTTAAATAATGGGTGCCACGAATCTGTTGGCGGGCAGCCTACGTTAGGGTTTAACATTGACCTGCCGAAGATTGCCGAAGCCTGTGGATATAAATATACGGGGAGGGTGGAAGGAGAAGATGACCTTTTAAAAACATTAGAAAAAATTCTTTCAGTAAAAGGGCCAGTTTTTCTTGAAGTGAGACTTAATAAAAGCAGCAGAAGTGATCTCGGTCGGCCGACAAAAACGCCTCAAGAAAATAAGCTTGCTTTTGTAAATTTTCTAAAAAATAAGATATGAGCCGGTCTTATGCTGGAAAGGGGAGATTAAATAAGCTTGGTACAGTTTTGCGGGAGTGTAATGCTCGTAGGATTTTTTTGGTTACGGGTAAGATGTCCTATGAAAATTCAAATTTTAGAAAAAAAATTGAAAAGGTTTTTAAAGATAAGGTCTATTTTCGGTACTCTGATTTTGTAGAAAATCCACAGTACGATGATATCATTACTGGTATTCAGGAAATTAAAAATTTCTTACCGGATATCATTATCGGCATTGGTGGAGGAAGCGTTCTAGATACTGCGAAATTATTAAGTGTCTTCTTCGATAACGACACCTATCCTTTGGAGGTAATAACAGGACAAAAACCGGTACCCAAAAGGAAGGTCCCCCTTGTCTTGATTCCTACTACCGCGGGTAGTGGTAGTGAGTGTACTCATTTTGCTGTGTTATATTTGGGTGGTAAAAAGTACTCGGTTGTTTCAAAATCTTTATTGCCGGATTATACGATTGTTGATTCGGAACTTACATACACTGCTCCTAAATATCTCACCGCTGTGACGGCTTTTGACGCGTTGTCTCATGCAATTGAATCATATTGGTCTGTCTCCTCAACGAAAAAAAGCAGGGAATACTCCGCCGAGAGCATTCGATTAATCGTAGAAATCTTTGATACACTAGTAGTTAAACCTGATGGACATTCTCGTGAAGTGATGATGAAGGCGGCACATTTGAGTGGTAAGGCAATTAATATTACAAAAACAACGGCTGCTCATGCGTTATCCTACGGATTTACTGTCCGGTACGGTATTCCTCATGGTCAGGCGGTAATGTTAACTTTGCCAAGGCTGTTTATTCATAATGCTGGGGCGGTGGCCACTAGCCTCAATCTAGGAGTTTCTTATCAGAGCCACAAGCAGAGGATGAAGGATTTGTGCCTTTTGTTAGGTAAAAAAAATGCTAAAGAGGCTGCTTACAAGCTAGAATCAATGATTAAAAAGGCGAAGATCGATTATCATCTGAACTGTCTGGAAACAGACAAGAAAAAAGAGGTAGAAGCTATTGTTGCTGAAGTTAATCTTGATCGCCTCCATAACAATCCTGTGCTTATTACCAGAATGGAATTAGAAAATATAGTAAATCCCATTTTTTCTAATAAGCCACAAATTAGATAGATGGTCCGTTAGAGTGTGTCTTTTTTGGAAAAATTTTTATTATACCATCTCTTGATTTTTTAAAGAGGAACAAACTAAGGACGACGGACATGTAAGATAGCATTGTCCCCCAGGCTGAGCCTTCTGAGCCAAAGAGGGGGATTAGAATTAGATTAAGTACGACATTCGTTGTTGCGCCAATAATACTAGTGTATAAGAAAATTCGAGTGAAGTTCTCGGCAATGAAATAGTGTTGGACTAAGACCACCAGTGTTATGGCAATACTAGTCCAAAGATATATACGGAGGATAGGAGTAGCTCCAATAAAGGCCTCACCGAAGACAATTTTAATAATTAGTGGAGCAAAGATAAAAAGAGGCAAGGCAATAAGGGTTGTAATCCCAACTGTCAAAACTGCGAGGGCTCTAAACCTTTTGGCATAGAGAGGAAAATTTGTTTTCTTGGCGTTAACTATCGCCGGGAAGACAGAGCCAATTATCATCCCCGGTAGGAAAGCCCAAATTTGAGTGAGTTTAACGGCGACACCGTAAATTCCAACTGTCGCTGAATCTATCATATGTAGCAGCAAGACCTGGTCTATCTTGGCATAAACATAACCTGAGAAACCGGCAAGAATTAATGGCCAGGAATCCTTTAAGAGTAATTTGAAAGTATCTAGTCTAAATTTCCACGAAGAAGGTTTGTTGTGAAAGCAGACAATGTAAATGTAGAGAGACCACAAGGCAGAGATAAGCCCCTCAATGAAAATTATAAGAGCAAAATAAAAGAGTCCTCGATTTAGAAATATTGCCAGAATCTTTAGGGCCGGGATAAAAAAAGCTAAGAAAATTGAAATTTGAGAACTATACTTAGCCTTAACTTGGGCGTTGAAAAGAACCCCAACAGTTCCGATTGGGTTGATTAAGAAAGTTAGAGCGCAAATACCAATTAGCCCTGTCAGGAGTAAACTGTCTCCTAAAAGTTGTGAAATTACTATGGCTAAGACAAAAGCGAGAGCTCCAAAAAACAATTTTGAAAAGATGGCCGTCCCCAATAACTCGTTCTCTTTTTCTGGGTGGGTGATTAGGTCGCGGTAGAGGATCTGATCAATTCCGAGAGAAGCAAAAACCGAAATGATCGCGACGAAGCCTTGGGCATAATCAAGTTTGCCCAAATTTTCTGGTCCAAGATAACGAGCGACTATCGCTACTGTTAAAAATGAGGTAAAGAAAGAAGTAACTCTTGCGGCGAACAGCCATCCTGTGTTTTTAAAATATTTTTGGAAGCCAGCGTGCCCCCACCACTTTTTTGCTGAATTAATAAAAATCATTTTAAAGTTTAATCGCGAATTATCTCCCTCATAATCTTGATTCCAATTGATTCTGGTAGTGGTTCCTTGGTGATACAGATAAGGTAACCTCCGCCACCGGCTCCAGACAACTTATAACCGAGGACGTTATCGGGATATTTTTCTCGAGTCTCTTTGATAAATTTTCGAATATCTTCGTCAACCATGCTGGGGAACATTGCTACTTGAGAGAGGAAACTCTCTCTTACGGCTCGCCCAAGTTCGTCAAGATTTTTGTCTTGTAGCGATTTCCAAACTTTCTCAGCCGCTTCGGCTAAAGCTTGGGCTTTTGACGGGGTGATATCTGTTCGGCCTAAAACTTTGTAACCCTCTTGTCGTGGATTAAGGGGGATGAGGGAAATATGGTCTTCAAGAAAATTCATGATCCCTTCTTCTTCCAGTGTCTCTATTTGATGAGGCCAGTATTCGCCATTATAGTGTGAACGGGTAACCCCGGGGACAACAATACCGATGGCATCTTGAGCCCCAGAGATCTCTGTCTTACCTGGAGGATTCTCGTGGGCAAAAAGAATTTGAGCTAATTTATGAGGGTGGTGACTGTCACTGATCTGGTGTCCCCAAAGGTCGATGGCCGTTTTTCTCGTACTGCTGGCCATGCCACTTCGAGTGTTAAATTCGACAACTTGTTCGAAGCTTAGATCTTCCTTTTTTCGATTATGGGGTAGACCAAAAATTGGGAAGGTAATAACTGAACCGGGATAATGTTTGGAAACAAAGGGTTGGTCGAGCCAGCCGCCGGCGAGGTCTATGCGGTAGGGGATCTTGATAAATTTTTTTGTGTCAGTCGTAAATTGTTCTTCTGCCAACTCTCTTTTTAAAACAAGATACTCAATGTTGAGGCTCTCTACTAACTCTCTCTTGGCTGGAGTGTTGCCATCTTCATTAACGATAAAAATATCTGGTCTTATTCGCTTAAGGTCCTCGACGAAATCTAATTCGCCCATACCGCGGGCAATGAAGGCTTCTTTAACGTAGCGGATGGCTCCAATGATGGTCAAGCGTTCCTCCTCACTGTTGGCCGGCTCGCGTTCCTTTAGGTAGCGGATATTCTTGTTGGAGCCAATGGAGACATAGAGATCACCATATTTTGAGGCTTTTTTGAGAAAGTGAATATGCCCGCTATGAAGCAGGTCAAAACAACCGCTGACAAAGACTTTTTTCTCCATAATACAGAGCCAATACTACCACTATTTTTGTCACTCGCCCAGATTGACTAAATGCCGTAAAGATGTTACTATCTAAGCAGATTGAGTCTAATCCCGCTTGTGGCCAGTTGCCGCGAGGGAGGTGAAGATAACATTGAAACAAAGAAAGAGAGGAAATTATGGGCAATGTGTCACCGGCCATTCTCGAGTTCGAGAGGCTTGCGTCCCAGGAGCGTTTTCAGGGCTATGGCTTCCCCTTGGTGGGAGAGCCGGAACTCTTTGTGGACATCCCTTGGTATGGGGAGGTCTGGAAGGAGATTCGCCGGGAACCGGATGACCCCACCCACGCCTGGTACCCGATCGTCCGCAAGTTCGGCTGGGCGGTGGCCCTCTGCGTGACCAAGGACGGGTACGTTCCCACCCTGTGTCAACGCAAGAACGGAGTGGGCGTCTCGTGGGAGCTGCCCCCGGGCGGTGTGCGGGCCTTCAATGACCTTGTGAATCCGACCGAAGATGACTACCTGGCTGCCGTCCAGGCCGCGTACCTCAAGGAAACGGGTTTTGGCGGCGGGAAATGGCAGAGCCTCGGGCACGTCACGATCGAGTCGGGCAAGTATCGCGGGCCGACGATGGACAGCCATGGCTTGAAGGCCCGGCTCTATCTCGCGACCGACATTGAGCCGGTGGCCGAGGCGCGTAGCCCTGGGTCCAATGAAGTCATGGAGACCATCATGGTCCCGGTCGCCGATTTCTACGAGGTCCTTGAGTCGAGGCGCTTCAACGAGTGCTCAGCGGTGTCCTGTGCCTATAAGGCCCTGCGGGTCCTCGGCCTCTGACCTCTCTTTCCCCACCGATATGGCCGGGACGCGCGTAAGCGTGTCCCGGCCATTACTATTATATAGAACGATTTGTGAGAACCTGGAATAAGTAGTATCTTTATAATTAATGAAAAAAGTAATAAAAAAGAAAAAAGTGGTAACGAAGAAAAGTTCAGCCCCGAAGAGAAAAAAAGTCTTTGTCAGTGGCTGTTTTGATATGGTTCATTCTTGTCACGTAATGTTTTTTCAGAAAGCGGCTAAGTATGGAGACCTCTATGTCTCGATTGGGTCAGATAAAACTTATCGTGATTATAAACACAAAGATCCTGTCTACCCTGAAAACGAGAGAAAATTTATTATCGAAAATCTAAAATGTGTCAAAAAAGCCTTTATCGCGCGGCCAAAAGGCTCGCTGGGCCCCGGTGTTATTGATTTTGAGGCAGAACTAAAGAAAATTAAGCCAGACTACTTCTTTGTTAATGAGGATGGGGTTAATCAAGAGAAGCGGGATTTGATGAAGAAGTTAGGAATAAAGTTAATTGTTGGTCAACGCTCTAAATTTGGCAAAGTTGAGCGAGCTTCTTCAGATTTGCGCCAAATTCTCAAAAAATAAACTTTGTGCTATATTAGGGCCATTATGACAACTAACAAATGGCTCAAGTATTTTATATACGCCGGTATCTTCGTGGTACCTTTTATTCCCTGGATTGTGGCGAGTTCTTCGTACTTTCCTTTTATTACTGGTAAAGGTTTCGCTTTTAGGGTGATCGTTGAGATTATCTTCGCGCTCTGGGCTATCCTTGCCCTGCGTGACAAGTCGGCTCGGCCAGAGAAGTCCTGGCTTCTTTACGCTGTTTTAACCCTGGGCGCAGTTGATGTTTTGGCCACAGTTTTTGGTCTTAACCCTTACCGTAGCTTCTGGTCCAATTATGAGCGTATGGATGGCTGTATTACTATTCTTCATCTTGTCGCTTATTTTGTGGTTATGATTTCGGTGCTTAAGGATAGAGCGATGTGGTTCTGGCTGGCTAATACTGCTTTGGTCGCGAATATTTATATAATCGCTTATGGGTTCTTGCAGTTATTTGGTCGGGCTCAAGTCCATCAGAGTGCCGCCCGTCTTGATGCTTCCCTTGGAAACTCGGCTTACTTGGCTGTCTACGTACTCTTTATAGCTTTTATCTCTGCCTACTTGGCTTTGCTGTCTTGGTCTAAGAATAAAATTCTCGCAACAATTTATATTATCTTGGCCCTACTTAATGTCATTGTTCTCTACTACACTGCGACACGTGGAGCCATCTTGGGCTTTGTCGGGGGAGTTTTCTTGGCCTGTTTACTCTTGGCTGTCTTTAAATCTGGCCAGATCAGAAAAATTGCTGGCGTTATAGTTGCTTTGGTTATTTTGCTTGTGGCGGGATTCTACTCAATTAGGAATACTGACTTTGTCCAGAAAAGCCAGGTCCTCTCTCGCTTTGCTGATATGTCACTCTCGAGTGGGACAGCTGGCTCACGTCTTATGATCTGGAAAATGAGTTGGCAGGGATTCCAAGAGCGCCCAATCCTTGGTTGGGGGCCAGAGAATTATTCGATGGTTTTTAGTAAATATTATGACCCGGGGATGTATGGACAAGAGCCTTGGTTTGATCGCTCTCACAATATTTTCTTTGACTGGTTAATTAACGCGGGGATTCTTGGCTTGTTAGCGTATCTTTCTATTTACCTCGTCTCACTTTATTATTTGTGGTTTGGGAAAAAGAAAAAAGAAGAAAAAGATTTTACCGATTCAATTGTGGCCAAGAGTTTACTGACCGGTTTGTTTGCCGCTTATTTCTTCCACAATATTTTTGTCTTTGACAACCTTATCAGTTACATTCTCTTTTTCTCCGTGATTGCGTTTATTCATTTTCTTTTTTCGACCAAGGATGAAGAGAAAGAAAAAAACTTGGCAGTCAAAAAAGATTATCAAGTGAAGAAAAAAAATAACGGCGAGATTGATATTGTCGCTACTGTTGGGACGATCTCGATAATCATTGTTTTGATTGCCGGTCTTTATTATCTGAATTATAAGCCTTATCAAGTTTCGGTTAATTTAATCAAAGCTATTAGTCCGTCGCAAATAACCAGGGTTGAAGATAGTGTTAAAATCTTTCAGCAAGTTTTTGCAGCTAATACTTTTGGTTCTGGCGAAGCAAGGGAGCAATTAATTTCTAAGACGATGAATATTCTCTCCGATCCCCAGATCTCCAATGAAACAAAATCAGCTTTTGTTAAGTTGGCCGAGGAACAGATTATGGCTCACCAAGCTTATTTTTCTGATGACGCTCGCTCCAACCTATTCTTTGGTTCCTATCTCGCTGCTATTGGGCAAACTGATTCTGGCCTAACCTTCCTCAAGAAAGCTCTATTAGAGTCTCCTAAGAAACAACAAATTCTCTTTGAATTGGGTTCTACTTATATTAGAAAACAAGATGCCACTAATGCTGTCCGTATAATTAAGGAAGCTTATGAGCTTGAGCCAAATTATATCGAAGCAAGAAAAATGTACTCCCTTGTTTGTTTGATGACCGGCCAAAATAAATTGGCAACAGATCTTCTTGCTCCAATAAAAAAAACCGCTGACTACTATAACGATGAGCGTTTCTTAAATTTGTATCAGCAAATGGGGAATCAAGTGGCACTGCAAGAAATAAAAACTTTACGTGAAGCTGTAAACAAAAAATAAATAAAACAAAATAAAAAAATTCTGAAAAATATTTTTCAGAATTTTTTTATTGTAAGTTATCCACAACTTTAGAGAAAAAAATCTTGTCGTAATTTTATTTTTAGATGATAATTAACAGTAAGAGTAACAACGTTGATAAAAGGTCGAATGTTGTTCACTATCTTTTAGAAATAAAAAAATAAAAAACAAAATTATGGCAGCAAAGAAAAAGGCTAAGAAAGTTGCAAAGAAGAAGGTAGCCAAGAAGAAGAAGTCCTAGTACTTTTTAGTTCTTACACCAAGAAACCCCTGTTCGCAATTTGCGAACAGGGGTTTCTTTTATTATCGTCAAAATATGTTAAGATGAGCGAATTATGTCAATATTAGAGACTATTTTTGGATCAACAGGAAGTCGTTTTGTTAAAGAGGCTCGTCCGATTGTTGAGAAAATCAATGCCCAGGCCGATAATCTAGCAAAATTAACAAATGAAGAACTTTCTGCTAAAACTGCCGAATTCAAAGAGCGTTTAGACAAAGGGGAGGACTTAGATGGTCTTTTGCCTGAAGCTTTTGCTACTGTAAGGGAGGCTTCAACCCGGCTACTTAATCAGCGTCATTTTGACGTTCAACTTATGGGGGGACTGGCCCTTCATCAAGGGAAGATTGCCGAAATGCGCACTGGAGAGGGCAAGACCCTGGTTGCCACTTTGCCGGTTTACCTCAATGCACTCACTGGTAAAGGGGCGCATGTTGTTACCGTTAATGATTATCTTGCTCGTCGTGATGCTGTTTGGATGGGGCAGATTTATTCTTTTCTTGGGTTGTCGGTCAGTGTCCTCAATAATCAAACTTCATATATATATGATCCTAATCACCAAGATTTAGACAACACTCGTGACGTTTTGGGTTCTTTTAAGGTGGTTCATGAATTTCTGAGACCTTGTTCTCGAAATGAGGCCTACGCGGCCGATATTGTCTATGGTACTAATAATGAGTACGGTTTTGATTACCTTCGCGATAATTTAGCCTATGATCCATCTGGGCAGGTCCAAAGACGCGGGCTAGATGACCGTCATCACTTCGCTATTGTTGATGAAGTGGACTCAATCTTAATTGACGAGGCTCGCACCCCACTCATTATTTCGGCACCGTCCGGTGAATCAGAGAAGCTATATGAGACTTTTACTAAGATTGCCAATAATCTTAACAAAGATGAGGATTATACCGTTGATGAGAAATTTAAGTCCATTTCTTTGACTGACGACGGCATTACTAAAGCGGAGAAAATGTTGGGGGTAGATAATATTTATACCGATAAGGGCATTAAGTATGTTCACCATTTAGAGACTGCCGTGCGCGCTAAAGCTCTATTTGAGAGAGACAAGAGCTATGTCGTCAAAGATGATGAGATTATCATTGTTGATGAGTTTACTGGTCGTCTACAGCCCGGACGACGCTGGTCAGAGGGCTTGCATCAAGCGATTGAATCTAAGGAAGGAGTAACTATTAAGGAAGAATCCCGTACTTTTGCTACTATTACTCTGCAAAATTACTTTAGATTATATAAGAAATTGGCCGGGATGACGGGAACGGCACAGACCTCGACAGAGGAATTTCTCTCGGTCTATAACTTAGATGTGGTTCCCATCCCGACAAATAAGGTGGCAAAACGTGAGGACCTGCCTGACCAAATCTTCCAAACAGAGAAAGGTAAGTTCTTGGCGGTAGTGAAGAAGGTTAAGGAGCTCAACCAGAAGGGTCAGCCGGTTCTTATTGGTACTTCTTCTATTGAGCGAAATGAATTACTTTCTGCCTATTTTAAGAAAGAGGGGATTCCTCATAAGTTATTGAATGCTAAGAACCACGAAGAGGAGGGGACCGTTATCGCTGGGGCTGGAGCCAAGGGAGCTGTGGTTATTGCAACAAATATGGCCGGTCGTGGTGTCGATATTAAGTTGGGTGGACCAACCCCGACAACTGAGGAGGCTGAAGAAGTAAAAAACTTAGGCGGACTTTTTGTCTTGGGGACCGAGCGCCACGAAGCTAGACGCATTGATAATCAGCTGAGAGGCCGTTCTGGCCGTCAGGGTGACCCCGGAACAACGCAATTCTTTGTTTCCCTTGAGGATGATTTGATGCGCGTGTTTGGCTCTGATCGCATTAAGAGCATGATGGGGCGTTTTGGTATTCCTGAAGATGAACCGATTGTTAATAGCCTTGTTTCTAAAGCTTTAGAGAATTCTCAGAGCAAGATTGAGGGGTTGAACTTTGATATGCGTAAACATTTACTCGAGTATGATGATGTTGTGAGCCATCAACGTGATACTATCTATAACCGACGCAATGCTATTGTCTTGGGAGGAGGAGAGTCTGTGGATAACTTTGTTGAACGCGCTTTGGAGACTTTGCCTGTATCCGACGAAGAAAAGATTGATTTAGAAAACAAAATTAAAGCTCGTCGCGAGGCTTTAGGGGAAGAGAACTTTATCCTAAATGCACGACGCTTAATTCTCCAGGTAATTGACCTCCATTGGGTGGAGCATCTCGAAGCAATTGACTATATGCGGGGGAGTGTTCGTTTGCGAGCTTATGGCCAGCGTGATCCATTGGTAGAATTTAAGCGTGAGGGTCTGACCCTCTTCAAGGAAATGGAGTTAGCGATCTTTGGCGGGGTTCTGGAATATATGTCTAACTTGGGCCAAGAAGTAAAAGAGGAAAAGGTCCAACTTGAAGCTGTACATGATTCGGCGGAGGCAATAACTAAATCAACAACTGAAACTCCTCGAGCCGTGACTGGCCCTAAAGTTGGCCGCAATGATCCTTGCCCTTGTGGTTCAGGGAAGAAGTATAAAAAATGCTGCGGAAAGTAAAAGGCTTATAATATAAAGGACAAAGGGCTAAAGGACAAAATATCCTCTAGCCCTTTGTCCTTTAGCCTTATTTTAAGGCCTTTTTAAGCGATAAAGAGTTTTTTTATTTTTATCTGGGGCATGCCCCCACACCAACCTTTGCATTTTTGGGGTCTTGCGCTTTCAGCGCGATGCAAAGGTTGGTGTGGGGGTTGACAGCATAGCTTTTACCCTGTTGCGTTTTGTTTCGACTTCTGCTAGTAATGTAATCAGTAATAGGCACTTTCCCCTTGGGGATATCCTAGACATTGATCCTTGAGAATTTGATTTGATCTTTTTAGTTTATTTTATTTTTAACTAAAAGAGCAAAATGAATTCTCGATTTATTAGAACTGGGAAAAATCTCATTGTCATGACCCTGATTGCAGGGTTTTTGGTGATGCCAATTGCCCCGATTCTTGCCGAGGAAATTGTTGCTCCTGTTGATTCAGCTTCTGTTGTCTCAGATATCATTTCTGAGCCAATTACTAACCCTGAGGTGATAATTGATCCTGTTATTGATATTGACCCGATCGTTATTGCTCCTATCTCTGTCCCTGATGAGGCGACCAATACCTGCCCTGTCTTGGAATTTGTTAGTACAAGCACTGATCCTTTGCCTGTTGTTGACCCAGTTATTGTTATCGATATTATTGACTTGCCTGATCAAAAAGCTCTCACTATCGACCTTGTCGGTGAGGATAGCTTCACAACTCCGGCGGAGACCCCTGTGGATAACCTGACAGTTGCCGTTAGTGAAGAACAAGATTTTACCACTTTGGTGGGAGAAATTGTGACTCCAGACAATCTGGCTATTAGTGAGGAAAATCCTTTTGGTGATGACATTGTCATCATTGACCCTTCTGTTAGTTATGAAGGCCAATGGGAAACTTTGCCAGCAGAGGGCGATGATAATTTGGTTGTAAGTGCTGAGAACAGCTTTACTACAACAAGCGTGCCTGACGATAAAAATCCTACGGTTAGTGTTGAAAATTCTTTCACCACTTTAGATACGCCAACCGAGGACCACTTTACTGTTAGTGCTGAACAATCTTTTAATACTTTAAGCATCCCGACTATTGACCCAGCCATTAGTGCTGAACAAAGTTTCGAGACTTTAGCCATTCCTACTGTTGATCCGACGGTCAGCGTTGAAGGAAATTTCACCACTTTGCCTGGGGAAGATCATACTGACCCGGGGGTTAGCGATGAATACAATTTTACTACTTTATCTAATCCAACCGAAGATCCGGTTATTAGTGAAGAAATGTCCTTTAGAACTTTGGAGATACCAGATGACCACGAATTCACAATTAGCGAAGAAAACTCCTTTACTACACTAGGAACTCCCAATGACCATGACACTACAGTTAGCGAAGAAAACTCTTTCACAACCGAATCTGGTAGCAGTGGTTGTACGAGTAATTGTGGTGGTTCTGGTGGTGGCGGAGGATATGTCTTAGCTGAGAAGACCTATCGTTGTGAAATTTTGCTCTATAAATTTATCCGTCTGGGGCAGACCAATGACCGTCGTGAGGTAATGAAACTCCAGGCTTTCTTAAGAGTTTATGAGGGCTTCAAGAATTTGAGAATTACGGGTGTCTATGACATGCCGACTTATCGCGCGGTAGAGATCTTCCAAAAACGCTATAGTAAGGATATCTTGGGTCCTTGGAAGATAAGTGATTCTACTGGTTATGTCTATATCACAACTCGTATTGCTATCAACAATATTTTCTGCGGTCGTGATACAACCAACAATGCTGATTTGCGTGATGAATTCTATCGTGAATATGAGGCAGCTTCGGGGGAAAAGTTTCCGACCGGCTCTGTTGGCCCCGCTGCTACTTCAACTGATGTCGGCTACTTCATAACTCCAACCACCACGGAAGCTACTTCTACTTCGATTGTTAAAAAGAGTTGGATCCTGGCTAGTTTGGGCGGACTTCTTGGTTTTGTCGGAGATAACCTTTGCTGGCTTCTCAATCTTTTCCTTCTCCTTATAATTCTATTTTTATTATGGCTTCTCTGGTTAATTGATCGCGACAGTGAGTCAACAATTGTCGCGGAAGAGCAGGATAGTTCTTCTGTTGATCTGATGGGTCTCCCTGCCGATAAATTGGAGGAAGATTTTGATGTCTTCAGAGAACCGATTGTAAATAGCTCCCTCGGTATGGTTGGAGCGGTAGCTCTAGAAGAATTAATGTCTCCTGATGATGACTTGGCTTTAGCTGATCTAGCCGAGGAAGAGGATTCTCAACTCCTCGCTGCGAATAACGATCCCGATCAAGAGAAGCTCTTGACCCCCACACCAATCGAAGAATCATCGGAGATATAGCGCTTTTCAGCGCAATTCTCCGATTGGTGTGGGGGTTGACAAAAACTTAAAATCTGTTAGTAATGTAGCCAGAATTCCTGCTCTTTGATAAGACGGGAAAACTAGAAAAAGTGTCTTAAGGCCCTAATGGGCAACCTCGGCCGAAAGCGGAGGTGAAGGAAAAGCGCTATGAATAAGACAGCGCGCATGTTCTCGTTGGTGGCCTTCGCCGCCGCACTGGTCCTGGTACTGCCGGGGTGTGGCGACAAGGTCAATGTCTCGGGTGTCTTCTATACCTGCGACGGGCCGGTTACGGTCAAGGCGGTAGAGGACAGCAAGGTCCTCGATGGCCACGTGGTCTCCCCTCGGGGGGCCGTTGTCACCATCAGCGGGGTGTCGCAGAGCGAGGTGGGCGTCGTACCGATTGGCGGCAAAGAGGCCGTTATGAAGTCCGCTTCCTCAAACTGGGCCCTGGCATTCTTTGGGATTTTCTCCTCGGCCGTAGCGGCGATCGCTTCGTGGCCCTTGTGGGGGAACCCTGCCGATGGCTCGGCGGAGAGCTTCGACTACATCGTTTCGCCGTTGGTGGGGGACTCGGTCCTTCATGTGGGGGATATCTCCATCAACTTGTTGGTGGGGCCGCCTTGCACGAACGAGGGTCAAGTTCCAAACTTGTCAGGACTGACGGAGTCTGTTGCTGTAACGACGATTCAGGCCGCGTGCTTGGTTGTCGGGACAGTGACCCGGGTCTACAGCGAGACCGTCCCTGTTGGGATCGTGATCAGTTCGACTCCCTCCACGGGGACCACGGCTGATTGCGGTACGCCAGTCAATCTGGTCGTGTCACTTGGGCCAGCTCCCGCGAACACCGGCACCGTGCCGGATCTCGCGGGTCTGCCCCAGGCCTCGGCGATCTCCGCAATCCAGGCGACCTGCCTGGTTGTCGGGACCATTACCGAGTCCTACAGCGACACCGTTCCGGCTTGGACTGTCATCAGCTCGAACCCGGCCAAGGGTACCGTTGTTGTCTGCGGCACACCAGTGAACCTGGTCGTGTCCAAAGGAACGGCTCCGGTGGATACCGATACGGTGCCAGACCTCGTGGGCTTGCCCCGAGCTGACGCTGTCGCGGTAATCGGGAACACCTGCCTGGCAGTTGGGACGATCGCTGAGGCCTATCACCCGACGGTCCCCGTTGGGAAAGTCATCAGCTCGAACCCGGCCAAGGGTATCGTTGCCACCTGTGGCACACCGGTCAACCTGGTTGTGTCGCTTGGGCCTGCTCCGGAAGAGACCTCCACTGTTCCCAATGTCGTCGGCATGACGCAGGCCGCTGCAACGGCGACCTTGACCACGGCAAACCTTGTCGTCGGTACGGTGACAGAGGCTTACAGCGCAACGGTCCCAGCGGGTTCGGTCATCAGTACCAACCCCGGCGCCGGATCGACAGTCGCCAAAGGTTCCGCGGTCGCACTCGTTGTGTCCAAGGGCCCTGAGGTCGTACCGGTTCTCGGCGTGACCTTGATCACACCGCTCGATGGGGCAGTGATCCTCGCCGGTTCGACCCAAGACATAACGTATATCATTACCGGTCCCAATCCGGTGGATGTCGTGATTGTTAACCCTGACGGCAAGAAGAGCCTCCTCACAGAGGAAGAATTGAGGGCGCTCTTTGAGGCGAAGTCTGTTGACAAGGAGGTCTATCGGTCCTTTGGTATTGTCCCGACAGGGCAACCCATGACGACCAAGATGGTCTTCCTTTACACAGGCAACGGCCTGGTAACCGTTGCCGTCAAAGACACCATCACCGGGGAGATCCGGACCGCGGCACATTCGGTGAACATTGTCGCGGTGAAGTAACTTCGCCCCCCCCCCCTCCCGTCTTACTTCCTCAAAACAAGGTCCCCAGCGCGCAAGTGTTGGGGCCCTTTCTATTTCTATAAGCTTTTGCTTTTGGGGTTGACAGGTTATGAGATGTTATGCTAGTAATAAGGCATTAAAACGTTCGAATTATTAATCAATTATTAGGGCTTTAGCCATTAATTTATAAGTAAATATGAAAAACTATAATAGAATTGGCCTTATGCTTGGAGCTTTCATCCTCACTTTTGGATTGATGGCTGCAGCTCAGGCTGCTACTCTCGGTGCGAGCATTTCTGCTCCTGCTGAAGGTGCAAATGTCACTGTCGGTCAGGCCGTTTCCCTTAATGGGACTGCTACCGGTGGTACTGGTACTTACGCCTCCTTCCGTTGGGCTTTTAGTGACGGAACCGCTTCTATCGTTGGAGCAAGCCAAAGCGTTACTTTCAACGCTACTGGTACCAAGACCATTACTTTAACTGTCACTGATAGTAACGGCGATCATGCTGTTGCCTCTCGTACTGTTAATGTCGTTTCTGGTAGTACTTCCAATAAGCCAGTTATCAGTAATATCCGTGCTATCAATATCACTCAGACCAGTGTAACTATCACTTGGGATACTGATATTGTTGCTACTAGCCGTGTTATTTATGACACAAACAGTCATGCTGATATTTCTGGTGAAGTTGCTCCTAACTTCGGTTATGCTGTCACGACCACTGAGTCTGATACCACTACCAAAGTTACTGCTCACTCTGTGACCATCACTGGTCTTTCCCCAGCTACCAAGTACTACTTCCGTGTTATCTCTCAGGGCTAATTAAAAACCTGAACAAAAAGACCGTTCCGCAAAATGCGGGACGGTCTTTTTGTTTGTTCCCATATTTTGTTATGATAGGAAAATGTTAATTAAAGCTAATTTCCCCCTTGCCTCTATCACCAGCTTTAAGCTTGGTGGCCCGGCGAAATATTATCTTCAAACTTCTTTGCCTGAGGAAGTTTTAGCTGGTATTTTGACAGCTAAAGAAAAAAAACTTAAGTATCTCGTCTTGGGTGGTGGATGCAATATGGTTTTTCCTGACAAAGGTTTTGACGGTCTTGTTATTCATTTTACTGGGGCAAAGCTAACTCCAAAGAATTTTGAAGTTATCGGGTCTAAAGTTATTTTGCCCGCCAGTGTCAATTGGCACGAAGTTGTTAAGAAACTAGCGTCTTTGGGTTTGGCCGGGACTGAGAAAATGTCGGCGATCCCTGGCAATGTCGGCGGGTTTGTTGTGGGGAATGCTGGTGCCTATGGGCAATTTATTGGTGATCTTATCGAGTGGGTAGAAATTTTTGACGGTAAAGAGATTAAAAAGATAAAGAAAAAGGATTGCCAGTTTGGTTATCGCGACAGTATTTTTAAAAAGAAAGGTTGGATAATCCTTCGGGTTTGTCTCAGATTAAAGAAAGGTGATAAAGGTAAGTTGCAAAAAGAAGTAAAAGAGATTTCTAAATTACGTTGGGCCAAATTTGGCGAACACCCAATCTGTGCCGGTTCGTTCTTCAAGAACGTTGATGTCAAAAAAGTGCCTAAGGAGATTTTAGCTAAAATTGATAAGACAAAAATTATTGATAATAAAATTTCCGTTGGCTATCTAATAGGGGAAGCAGTTCCTAAATTAAAGGTGGGGGATATCTATATGGCCGAATTCCATAATAATTTTCTGATGAATGGTGGAGCCGGCAAAACCAGTGACCTTCTTAAATTAGCTGGGAAAATTAAGCAAGCCGTTAAGAAAAAATTTGGCATTGAGTTAGAAGAAGAAGTGCGGTATATTCTATAGATAATAAAATTATGTCAGACTACAAACCAACCATCGGGCTCGAGATTCATGTCGAATTAAACACTAAGACCAAGATGTTCTGTCGTTGTCTTAACGACCAGAATGAGAAAAGGCCAAACGTGAACATTTGCCCGGTTTGTACCGCTCAACCGGGGGCCTTGCCAGTTATTAATAAAGAGGCCGTAAGACACGTCTTGCGGGTGGGGGCCGCCTTAGATGGCACCATTGCTGACTTTACCGAGTTTGATCGTAAGAACTACTTCTACCCCGACATCCCCAAGGGCTATCAGATTAGTCAGTATAAATACCCGCTTATTTCCGGTGGAGCGCTCAATGGGGTTGAATTAACCAGAATTCATCTTGAGGAAGATACAGCTAAATCATCACATGATGATAAGTCTGGGGACGAGTCAGTTGTTGACTTCAATCGCTCAAGTTTGCCCTTGATGGAGCTAGTCACTGAGCCGGTTATCCATGATGGACCGACGGCTGGTGCCTTTGCTCGTGAATTGCAGACGGTGATGCGTTATCTTGGCGCCTCGGAGGCCAATATGGAGAAGGGCCAGATGCGTATTGAGGCGAACATCTCTGTTTCTAAAACCGATGAGCTGGGGACTAAGGTTGAAGTGAAAAATTTAAACTCCTTCCGTTCGGTTGAGAAAGCCATTGATTTTGAAATTGCTCGTCAGGCTAAGGAGCTTGAGGCTGGCAACGAGATTGTCCAGGAGACTCGCGGTTGGGATGAGAATAAGCAAATTACTTTCTCACAGCGTAAGAAGGAATCCTCTCACGACTATCGTTATTTCCCGGATCCCGATTTGCCTAAACTTTTCTTGAGTGAGATTCCCGAGTTTAAGAATATTAAAGATACCTTACCTGAATTGCCTTGGCAAAGACGTGAGCATTTTACCAAGGCTTTTGGTCTCAAGTCTGAAGATGTTGAAGTTTTTGTTCAAGACCATAAACTAGCTGAATTCTTTGTTGAAGTTGCCGAAGGCTTTGATCTTGGTCTTGAGACAGCGAAGAATTATTTACTAGCAGCGGCCAATTATTTAACTTCTGACCTCCTGGGCCTGGTGGCTGACACTGAAGACTATACTTTGCCTTCTGCCAAGGCCTATTCAGAATTAATTAAGATGGTGGTGGATGGTGAGATCTCTTCGCGTGGGGCCAAAGATATCTTGGCTGCGATGATTAAAGAAGGAGGGGAGCCAAGAGCCATCGCTGAAGCTAAGAAACTTTTCCAAGTTCATGACGAGGGCGAAATCCTGACCATTGTCGAGAAAGTCATCGCCGATAACGAAGCCGTGTTTGCTGAATTTAAGAGTGGAAAAGAAAAATCCCTAATGTTTTTGATCGGCCAAGCGATGAAGGAGAGCAAAGGCTCGGCTAATCCCGAAATTCTCAAAAAACTCTTCACCGAGAAGGCGAAATAAATAACACCCCGCCAGACCTCAGGTGAGCCCGAGGCCTGGCGGGGGTTTGTGGTGGGTTCTTGACAAATCCTGTGGCTGTGCTATGATGTCCAAGGATGAGGTGCCGGGCAAATTGCCTGAGGCACACGAACATTTGGGCTCAAGGGAGTTCCAAGAAGGAGCAAGGAAGTGTACAACAAGGGTTCGACGTTTGGGGTCGTGTTGGCCCCCCACCATTATTTGAGCATCCAGTGCGCGGCCCCGGGCGGCACGGCCTAAGCGAACGGCAAGGCCAGCCCTAACCTCTCCGCCCCATGCTGGGGAAAGGAGCAGGAGGTCCCAGCAAAATGGAGACGAATCACCGTCGTCCGCGTGACGACACAGAGTCCGGACAGGCCCCCACCCACAAGGTGCGGGGCCTTATTTTTTATAATAAATAACACTTGCCCCGTTAGAAATAAAATTGGGCTTGTAGTATAATTGGTGTCTATAAACAAATTATTAACTTAATCGAAGAAATATTATGGACAATCAAATTTCTAACGGGGTGAACAAAAAAGTACGTGTCGCTATTAATGGCTTCGGACGCATCGGTCGCGCCTTCTGTCGGATTGGGAGCAAGAATCCAGATATTGAGATTGTGGCGATCAATGATCTTGGTGATCTGGGGAACCTAGCTTATTTGTTGAAGTATGATAGCGCCTACGGGCAATTCTCTGGTACTGTCGAAGTTGGTGAGAATGAAATGATTGTTGATGGCAATAAAATTAAATTCTTGCAAGAGAAAGATCCCGCTCTTTTGCCTTGGGGTGATCTGCAGGTTGATGTCGTTGTCGAATCGACTGGCGTCTTCGAGACTTATGCCAAGGCCAAGAGCCACTTGGATGGGGGAGCGCGCAAGGTGGTGATTACCGCGCCAGTTAAAGATGAACCAATGCCTGGTATTCCCGGAGGAACTTGTTTAATCAATATCAATGACGAAAAGCTTAATGATAATGTGATCTCTTCGAATGGTTCTTGTACAACCAATAGTGCCGCTCCAATTATTAAGATAATTGGCGAGAGTATTGGTATCGAGAAGGCTCTTCTCAACACTATCCATGGATATACTGCCACACAGAAGCTTGTTGATGTCGCTGATGGCAAAGACTGGCGCAGAGGACGCGCTGGAGCAGTTAATATCATCCCATCCTCCACTGGCGCGGCGATTGCTGTCGGTCAAGTGATCCCATCTATTCAAGGCAAATTCGATGGTATCGCGATGCGCGTGCCGGTCATTACCGGTTCTATTACTGATATTACTTTTATCACCAAGAGAAACACCACTGTCGAAGAAGTAAATGAAATTTTGTCGAAGGCCGCGGCTGATCCTAAATGGGCCACCACCTTTGCGGTGACCAAGGAAGCTCTTGTCTCCTCTGATATTGTCGGGAGCCGTTTCGCTGCTATGGCTGATCTTTCTTATACTAAAGTTGTTGGCGGAAACTTAGTTAAGGTCATGTCTTGGTATGACAATGAGTCTGGCTACACTCATTCGTTGATTCAGCATGTTATCAAACTAGGACAGTAGGCGCTCGGCCTCGTTCAGTAAAACAACACGGAAAACCCCTCCAGCGAGGGGTTTTCTTATGCTTGACAGTAAGCACCGAATATGCTATAATACAAGTGTAAGTTGATCTTTGTGAACAAACCTCGCGGAAGCGGGAGAAGGGAGGTCCAGATGGACCTTTATCTGAAACAAGCAACCCTTCTTGTGGTTGCCGCCGGGCTCATCTGGCTGATGGGCTTTGGTTGCACGGTTGCCGTGCAGACGTTCTGGCCCAATGCCTGGAGTGGGTACCTCCGCCTGTCGTGGCGGTACCTTATCCTCTGGCCCCTTCGCCAGATCGCCCTGCTCGTCCTCTGGTTGGTGTCTTTGCCCTTGGGGCACGCTAACCGGGGGGTGATCGCCCTCCAACGTCGTCTTCGTGGACGACGTCGACCCTAAGTCCGGGTCGCCACCTTGTGTGGCGCCCCGGCTTTTTGTTTGTTTTCAGAACTCGCCAAGACAAACTTATAAAAATGTCTGGCCGAGATACACAAGGAGATCCGAGGACTTTTTAGAAGATTGTCTTGGCGGGTGGAAAGGTCTGGTGGCGGGGGTGTTTTAGTTTGTGATATAATTGTTATATGAAAATTTACTTAGGCACCGATCATGCCGGTTTTGAATTGAAAGAACAAATTAAGACTTATTTAAAAGGGAAAGGTCTGTCGGTTGAAGATCAGGGCGCTTATACTCTTGATCCCGATGATGATTATACTGACTACGTGAAAATTGTCGCCAAGATGGTGCAAGGTGACGAAGGCAGTCTGGGGATTGTCCTTGGCGGCTCGGGTCAAGGTGAGGCAATGGCTGCCAATCGTTATAAGGGGATACGGGCAACGGTTTACTATGGTGGATCTAAAGAAATAATAAAACTTTCACGTGACCACAATAATGCCAATATCTTGTCTCTCGGCGCACGTTTTATTAATTTTTCTGAAGCTAAAGAAGCCATTGATTTGTGGCTCGCTACGCCTTATCCAGCCGACGAACGTCATGAGCGAAGAATTAGAGAGATTGATGACGAAGAGAATCTTGGTCACATAATGTAAAATTTTTATGGAAATTATCCCTTCAATTATTGCTAAAGATTTTTCTGAGGTAAAAACCAAACTGGCCCAAATTAACGGTCTTGTTAATTGGGCGGAGTTAGATATTATGGATGGCGTTTTTGTTCCTGAATATACTTGGCCACTTAATCCGGCCGAGGGACGGCAGGCGGCTGAAGATTTAAACGATATTGGTGGAAAAATAAAAATCAGCGCTCATTTGATGGTAGAGTACCCTGAGACTATTGTTGATGACTGGCAAGACTTGGTTGACCGTTTGGTAATCCATTATGAATCAACAAATAATATTGAGAAAATTATTGAGAGTGCCGGACCGCATATTGGTCTAGCCATTGCTCTCGAACTCCATACTCCGGTGGAGAAAATTTATGAATATTTGGGCAAGGTAAAGACCGTTCAACTTATGAGCATTGAGAAAGTTGGTTATGCCGGCGAGCCCTTCGACGAGCGTGTTTTTGAGAAAATTAAGACTCTGAAGACCAATTGGCCTGATGTGAAGATTATTGTAGACGGGGGAGTCAATCTCGAGAACGGCAAACGCTTGGCCGAAGCCGGGGTCTCTGGGTTGGTTGTGGGTTCACACATTTGGCGAGCAGAAGATATGGAAAAAACAATTAAAGAATTTCAATCACTTTGATTTTAACTGACGAAAAAACAAAATATCTCGAAGAGAAGGCGAAGGATATTCGTCGAGATATTATTGAGATGCTCGTGGAGGCAAAGTCTGGGCACACGGCGGGAGCGCTTGGTATGGCCGATATTTTTACCGCGCTCTATTTTGGTATTTTGAACCATGATGTGAAGAAGCCTGATTGGACCGATCGAGACCGCCTTGTCTTATCGAATGGTCACATTTGTCCCGTGCTTTATGCCACTTTGGCTGAGGCGGGCTATCTTGAGAAAAAAGAATTAATGACTTTACGAAAATATGGCTCACTCTTACAGGGACACCCCCACCGAGAATTCCTACCCATTGTTGAGAATAGTTCTGGTCCTTTGGGTGAGGGCTTATCTCAGGCTGTTGGCATGGCCTTGGCCGACCGTATCGACAATGGTCATAATGCGCAAAAATTCTTTTATTGTCTTATGAGCGATGGCGAACTTGAAGAGGGATCGACTTGGGAAGCCGTGATGTTGGCCGGTAAAGTTAAACCTCATAATTTAATTGCGATTATAGATCGCAACAATATCCAGATTGATGGCCATACCGAGGATGTGATGCCCTTAGAACCTCTGGCCGATAAATGGCGTGCTTTCAATTGGCATGTTCTCGAGATTGATGGGCACAGCTTCCAAGAAATTTATGATGCCGTCGGCCAAGCCAAATCCGTCTTTAATCGCCCAACTGTCATCATTGCTCATACCACTCCGGGCAAAGGCGTGCTTGAATTCGAAGGCCATTATGAATGGCATGGCAAAGCTCCCAATCGCGAAGAAGGAGAAAAAGCGCTCAAAGAATTAAGAACTTTAGGGGGTAGGATAAAAAATGATTAATCTATCCGCTATTATCTCAATAGCCTTATGGACCATTGTGTTCATGGCTATATTTATACCTTCTTTTTACTTGATCTTTGTTTATATTGGATTTCCGCTTTTAAAAATTAAAAACAGACGAAGAAGTTTTATTAAAATAATTCTGATAACGTTTTTCTTGGCATTATTTTTATCCTTGTTCTATTTATATTAACTTGGGCGTCTAGTGGCTTCTTACTCTTACTATTAGTTTTTACTTTTGTTATAATTTGAACGAATGAATCTCAATCCAAAAATTTACGATAATGACGTCGAGCAGGAGGCGCTGCGCGCGGGGTTCGGACGTGGGTTGGTGAAGGCGGGGGAGAAGGATAAGAATGTGGTGGTGCTGTGTGCGGACTTGAAGGAGTCAACGAAGGTTGAGGATTTTGCTAAAGAATTTCCCGAGAGATTTGTGGAGATGGGCGTAGCTGAGCAAAATATGGCCGGGGTGGCTTCGGGGATGGCGGCGATGGGTAAAATTCCTTTTATCTCTTCTTATGCGATTTTCTCACCGGGGCGTAATTGGGAACATATCCGTACGACGATTTGTTATAACAATGCGAATGTGAAGATTGTGGGTGCCCATGCTGGGTTAAATGTCGGTCCCGATGGTGGTTCGCACCAGATGCTCGAGGACATTGCCCTTACTCGCGTTCTTCCGAATATGATTGTCGTCGCCCCTTGTGATGCGATTGAAGCCGAGAAGGCGACCCTCGCAATTGCTAAATTTGTTGGCCCGGCTTATATTCGGCTCGCTCGTGACAAGAGTCCAATTGTGACAACCGAAGATTCAGAATTTGAAATTGGTAAAGCGAGTGTCTTGGTGGAGCCAGAGAACCCTGAAGCGATAATTATCGCCTGTGGCTTGATGGTTCATCGTGCATTACTCGCGGCGCGCAAATTAGAGCGTGAGGGGATTAAAGTTTCGGTCATTAATAATCATACTATTAAGCCACTAGATCAAGTTACTATTCTTGAAGCTTCAAGGGCGGCGGGGGCAGTAGTGACTTGCGAAGAACACCAAATCGCTGGCGGTATGGGGAGCGCGGTGTCCGAATTTCTCGCCCAAGCTTATCCCGTGCCAATCGAATTTGTTGGTGTGGCCGACCGCTTTGGCCAGTCTGGTTCGCCGGCTGAATTGATGGAGCACTATGGCCTTGGCGTGGATGATATCGTTGAAGCAGTTAAAAAAGTAATAACTAGAAAAAATGGAAATTAAAATCGGTATTTACGAACATTACAAAGGCCACAAATATCGTGTGCTTGGCGTGGCCAAACATAGTGAGACTTTAGAGGATTTGGTTATATATGAAGCGCTCTACGACAATGAGTTGTCTAAACTTTGGGCTAGACCGGTAGAGATGTTTATAGGTGGCGTCGAGATTGAGGGGCAAAAAGTACCGCGTTTCAAATTTGTTTCTGAATCTTAGAATTCTTAAATTTGTTTAGCGATGAGATTATCGCTTTTTATTTTTGCTTCAATTTGGTCGCGAGTGAGCTGTCCGGCATGAGGGCCGACCTGAGCGACGACAGAGGAGGCATTAACGGCGCCCCAAGCGAGAGCTGTCTCGACTGGTTGTTCATAAAAAATAGCGGAGAGGAAAGCGGAGGCGAAGCCATCACCGGCACCAGTGCGTTCGAAGGCCTTTGTGGTGAGGGCGGGCATTTTCCACCACTTATCTTCTTGGTCTAGACAATAAGCTCCCTCTGTTCCGTCGGTGATGACAACGATTTTGGGGCCAATTTTTTTTATCTCTATTGCTAACTCTTTTGCCTCGTATCCAGGTAAGTTAACAACCTTTTCGGCCTCTTGTTTATTACCAAAGAAAATCTCTGTGCGGGCGTAAATATCTTTTAACTTCTCTTTCCCTTTTTTTAATTGCCAAGTGCCAGGGCTAAAAGCCAGCTTTACTTCTGGGTGAGCGACTAGCCAGGCTGCGATCTTTTCATGAAGAGAAAAATCATGGTCACTAACTGATGAAAGGTACAGCCAGGTTGGTGTTGATAAATCCTCGGGCCAGTCGTTCGAATAATTTTCGTGTTTAACCAGTATCGTGCGGTCATCGGCATACCAGAGGACATAATTATAGTTTGTTGGGACACCCGCATTTTGTTTAACCCAAGTCGTGTCGACTCCTGTTTCGGTTAATTTGGCCAAAGTCTTCTGACCGTTGGCATCGTCGCCAATATTTGAGAGATAGGCGGTTTTTAGGCCAAGCTTAGCTCCACCTAAGACAACATTGGAGCTATTGCCACCAGCCGGGACCTCAGTGACGGATTCGTAGGGGATCTTGGCAGCGAAGCGCATACAGATTTTGCATTCAGGGCGGTTGATATCGCAATTAAGTTCGGCCTCAGAGAGCTTAATAAAGGCGTCGGTAGCGTTATCCCCCACGGAGATTAAATCAAATTTTGTCATATGTTATGATTATAATATGAAAACTTTAAAAGAGACAATTTTAGAAGCGGATAAGACTAAGGTTGCGATTGGTCACTTCAATATCTCCAACACGGAGGCACTTTGGGCTATCTTTCGGGCGGCCAAAGATTTGACGACAAAAAGTGGTGAACCAATGCCGGTAATTATTGGTGTGTCTGAGGGCGAGCGGGATTTTGTTGGCGTGCGCCAAGCCCGAGCCTTGGTCACGAGTATCCAAGAAGAATTCAATTATCCTATTTGGCTCTCGGCTGATCATACTTACTCACTAGAGCGGGCCAAAGAGGCGATTGATGCCGGTTATGACATGATTGTCTTCGATCGGGCTGAGTTACCTCTTGAGGAGAATATTGCCGAGACCAAGAAATGCGTGGAATATGCCCGTTCGGTGAATCCCAACATCGTGGTGGAGGGGGAGCTCGGCTATATCGGCAAATCATCCAAAATGCTTGACGCTATCCCAGAAGGGGCCGCTCTCTCTGAAGAGGCTATTACTAAAGTAGAAGATGCCAAGAGACTGGTAGAAGAAACAGGGATTGACCTCTTCTCCCCAGCTGTTGGTAATCTCCACGGGATGCTTAAGAATATGCCTAATCCCAAACTCTTTACCAGGCGTATCGCAGAGATCAGGGAAGCCACTGGTGTTCCCCTTGTTTTGCACGGTGGATCGGGGATTACCGATCCCGACTTTGTTGAAGCAATCCAAGCCGGTATCTCCATTATCCATATCAATACCGAACTTCGCTTGGCCTATCGCAATGCCCTCCGCGAAGCCCTTCAATCTGACCCCGAGGAGGTGGCCCCCTACAAAATCCTCAAATCCGCCGTTAAGGCGATGAAAGACGTTACCGCGAACCGCCTCAAGCTCTTCGGAAGGGTTTAGGCAAGGCCCACTAAACGGGGTTGCAATTTTGCCGATTTCCTTTATACTAAGCAAGTTATGTTTAAATTAAGCGCTAAAACACGCGATATTTCTGGGAAGAAGGTTTCTGGCCTTCGTGACGGAGGCGAAATGCCAGCCGTTATTTATGGTGGAAAAGATGACACTAAGAATATCTTGGTCAACACTATTGAATTCAAAAAAGTCTTCAAAGGAGCTGGCGAATCCTCAATTGTTACCCTCGATTTGGATGGCAAGAAGACTGATACTCTTGTTCATGAGGTCCAGTTTAATCCGGTTACTGATGAACCTGTTCACGCCGATTTCTATATTGTTAGTCAGGACAAAGAGATCGAGGTTGATGTACCATTGGTCTTCGAAGGCGTGCCTCCGGCCGTTAAAGAGCTTGGGGGTAGTTTGATTAAGGTTCTCCATGAACTCCCAATTAGTGCCTTACCTAAGAATTTGCCTCACGATATTAAGGTTGACGTCTCTGTTTTGGTTGCTATGGATAGCCAGATTTTGGTAAGTGATCTTAAGCTCCCAGCTGGTGTCACTGCGACTGTCGAAGGTGACGAAGTTGTCGCCTCTATCACTGAAGCCGGCGAAGAAGTTGTTGAAGAGGCCGCTCCTGTTGATCTCTCGGCTATCGAAGTTGAGAAGAAGGGTAAGACTGAGGAAGAAGCTCCTGCTGAGTAATCTGAAATTTAAAAAACCCGACCAGCTAAGCTGGCCGGGTTTTTTCTTTGAGCGGTTTTTTGCTATAATAATCTCATGAAGAGACAACCAGTATCTTTCTGGTTTGGGGTGTTTATTTTATCTTTACTTTTACTTAACCCTCAACAATTAAGAGCGGAGACCACAGCGGAGAAAGAAACTCGGCTTCAGGCCCAGTTGGCTTCGGTTGAAGCCGAAATTGCTGGACAAAAGACCTTGCTTGTATCTAAGCAAAAGGAAACCGCCAGTATCAAGCGTGATATTGATATTTTGACCTACAAGATTAATACTGCACAGCTTAATATTAAGGCGAAGCAAATTGAGATTGAGCGTCTTGGCGGGGATATCAAACAGAAGGTCAAGACGATTGTTGTTTTGGATGGGAAGCTTGATACCGAGAAGCGTTCGTTGGCTGAGCTCTTAAGAAAAACTAGAGAGTTAGACGACAACACTTTCCCTGAAGTCGCTCTGGCTAAAGAGTCTGTTAACAATTTCTTTATAGACCTCGATCGCTTCCGCTTTATTGAAGAATCCACCCATACAGTGCTAGGGGTGGTGCGCTCAACGAAGACCGATACTGAGAATAAGAAAACGGCACTAGAGGATCGCCGTGATGCCGAACTTAATGCCAAGAAAGTTATTGAGGCTGAGAAAGCTAACATTGAGAGGCTTAACAAAGAGAAAAATGTTCTCTTGAGTGCCAGTAAGGCGAAGGAAAATTCCTATAAATCGGTTATTGCCGCTAAAGAGAAGGAAAAAGCCGCCATCAAGAATGCCCTCTTTACTCTTCGTGGTTCGGCCAATATTACCTTTGGTCAGGCTTTAGAACATGCTAATTATGTGGCCGCGAAGGTGGGGATTCGACCGTCATTCCTCTTAGCGATTATTACTCAAGAATCTAATCTTGGTCAGAATATTGGGACCTGTAATAGACCTCAAGATCCTGATTCTAAGAGTTACAAGGCGGTGATGAAGCCTGACCGTGATATAGGACCATTTGAAAGAATCTGTAAGGCCTTGGGTATTGATCCCGTTGGCCAGCCTGTCTCTTGTCCTTATCGTGGTGGTTATGGTGGGGCAATGGGGCCGGCCCAATTCATTCCTTCAACTTGGCAGGGGATGGCGAGTGCGGTGAAGGCTGTGACCGGCAATAACCCCCCAAACCCGTGGAATGCTCGTGACGCTTTTGCCGCCTCAGGCCTCTATTTGCGAGATTTGGGGGCCGATGGCAAGACTTATGCCACCGAGCGCAAGGCCGCCCTTAAATACTATGCTGGAGGCAATTGGAGCCTTGCCAAGAACGCCTTTTATGGCAACGAGGTTATGGCTATTGCGGCCAAGTATGACAAGCAAATTGCCATCTTGCAAAACTAATAAAATACTGTTATAGTTCCTTGGTATGAAGAAAGACACCCATCCTAAATATTATGAAACCAAAGTTACCTGCGCTTGCGGTAACACCTTTACTATTGGTTCAACAGTTGAGAAGATGAATGTAGAAATCTGCAGTGCTTGTCACCCCTTCTTTACTGGTACCGAGAAAACCTTAGACATCGCTGGCCGCGTTGAGAAATTCAAGGGCCGTGCCGCTAAAGCTACTACTTCTAAAAAGAAGTCCAGGTAGATAGCAATAATGGAAATCTCTGATTTTAGAGCTAATAATAAAACCGCTTATTTGGCTGGTTTGTATGATAATTTTACGCGTCAGATTGAAGAGGCTAAGGCTTTAGCCGTGGGCGATGATTCGGTCAAAGAGCTTGTCGAAGAAGAAGTAAAAAATCTTGAGAAAGAGCAGGCTGATCTTTTTGCGAAGATGGAGGAAATTTTGGCTCCTAAAGAAGGGGAGAATGATGATCCCCGCACCGTGATGATAGAAATGCGGGCCGGTGCCGGTGGTACTGAGTCGGCCCTTTTTGCCTACGAGCTCTCGGAGATGTACTCCAAATATGCTGCTTCGCAAGGGTGGAGTTTCTCTCTTGTTGATTCAGCCCCTTCAGAGCTGGGTGGTTATAAAGATGCAACCTTTGAAGTTTCTGGTGAGGGGGCTTATGATGCCTTCAAGAATGAGATGGGTGTACATCGCGTGCAACGAGTGCCAGCGACCGAGAAGCAGGGTCGTGTGCATACCTCTACTATCTCAGTAGCGGTTCTTCCCGTTCGTGAATTTAGTACTGTAAAGATTAATCCAGCTGATCTAGAAATAGAATTTACTCGTTCTGGTGGAGCCGGTGGACAGAATGTGAACAAGGTAGAGACCGCCGTACGTATGGTCCACAAGCCAACCGGCCTTATGGTTCGTAGTCAGAGTGAGCGCACCCAGCTTCGTAACAAAGAGAAAGCTTTGGCCCTGCTTTCCGCTAAGATTGAGGATATGGAGCGCCAGAAGGAAGAGGCTAAGTACTCGGCTGAGCGTAAGAGCCAAATTGGCACCGCCGACCGCTCGGAGAAAATCCGCACCTACAATTATCTTCAAGACCGCATCACCGACCACCGTATCAAGAAGAACTGGCACGGTATGGAGCGCATCCTCGCCGGGGAGATGGGGCCAATGATTGCGGATTTAAAGGCTGGTTTGGCTGGGGAGCCCGAGACTGTTGCCAATTAAAGGCTTTTCTGTTAAACTCTTTTCTGTATGTCAGTAAATATAAAAGAAATTTCCAAGGACGAATTGGTCAAGAAAATGTTCGATTTGGGTGCCCATTTTGGCTACGCCCGCGAGAGTCGACACGCCTCCACCAAGCCTTTTTTGTTTGGGCTCAAAAATAAGACCGTTATCATCGATTTAGAGAAAACAGCTGACTCTCTAGCCACTGCTTGTGAGTTCGCCAAGTCTATTGGCATGGCCAAGAAGAATATTATTCTTGTTGGTACCAAGAAAGAGGCTGCGACCGTTATCCAGAACATTGCTGTTGAATATGATTTGCCTTACGTCAATGAGCGCTGGATTGGTGGTACTATGACCAACTTCAAGCAAATTCGTAGCCGTATCGACCGCTTGATCGACCTTAAGGATCAGGAGGCTAAGGGTGAGCTCTCCAAATATACTAAGAAGGAGCGTGGTGTTATTGCCAAAGAAGTTTCTGACCTCGAGCGCTACTTCGCTAGCCTTATCACTTTGACCAAACTCCCTGGCGCTATCTTCGTTGTTGATTCTAAGAAGGAGAGCATTGCTGTCGCTGAGGCGATTAAGCTTAGTATTCCCGTTATTGCTCTTGCCAACTCTGATTGTGATATCCGCGGTATCTCTCATCCAATCGTTGCTAACGATGCCCAGCTTAAAGTGATTGATTTCTTTGCTCGTGAGATTGCTGAGGCCCATAAGGAGGGTCTTCGTGAGAGCGATAAGAAGGCCGCTGAGGCTACCGCTCAGGCTACTGAAACTGCTAAGGTTGTTGCCTAAATTTTAAATTTTTAAAATTAACAATTTAATAATTCGCCCTTGGGCGATAAGTATTTAACTAAAAAAATGTCAAATATCACTACGGATCAAATTAAAGAATTACGTGAGCGAACAGGGATCTCTATCGCTCAATGCAAGCAAGCTTTAGAAGATGCTGGTGGTGATATGGACAAGGCTGTTGGCTTATTGAAGGAGGCCGGGGCTGCTATCGCTGAGAAGAAGTCTTCTCGCGAACTTAAGGCTGGGACTATTAGCGCTTATCTCCACAGCAACGGTTTGATGGGAGCCATGGTTCAACTTCACTCCGAGACCGACTTCGTCTCTAAGAACCCTGAATTCAAGGCCTTGGCCGATGAGATTGCGATGCATATCACTGCTATGAATCCCGCTGATATTGATGAACTCTTAGCTCAGCCTTATATCAAGGACCCAAGTCTTACTATCGATGCCTTGATTAAGAATTATGTGCAGAAATTTGGTGAGCGCATTGAGGTTGTTCGTTTTTCTCGTTTTGCCACCAATTCCTAGTTCGAGGATTTAAAAAATATGGTCTATTACATTTTAGCGGTGCTCTCTTTAATCTCGCTTGCCGGATTGGTCTTCATCCTCGCTCGGCAGGTTCGCTATAATCGTGGATTAAATATTGATTATCGCAGTCTCGAGCATTATGCGGTGACGGGGTTGGTAATAGATTATATGGCCTTCAAGATTGTTCATTTCTTTAGAGAGATATTGCTTAAGGGTTATCTCTTCTCGGTGCACTTCATTAAGAATTGTATCTCGACTGCGCGCTTCGTGATTGTGAAGGTTGAGAGACGTTTCAATATGATTGCTGCCAATATGCCCGAGTTGGACGATATCCACAAGACCGATAAAGTCTCTTTCTTCTTAAGAGAAATTAAGGATCATAAAGAGAATGCCATGGCCGAGTTGCAGAGTGAGGCATTGAATGAAGAAGGGGAGAAGTAGGATTGTTTGAAAATAAAATGCCGGTGTAGCTCAGTTGGTAGAGCGCCACTTTTGTAAAGTGGATGCCAGGGGTCCGAATCCTCTCACCGGCTCAAAGAATTATCCTCTTTTTTGTATACCCGTAGCAGGGTTACTTTTGGTATACTTAAAACATGAGAAAATGTGAAAATTGTGCCAAAGAACTAATTGAAAGGCATAAAATAAAGTTTTGTTCTAATCAGTGTCAGCATGATTACCAATATCATTCTTATATAAAAAAATGGAAAAGTGGTAATGAAGGCGGAGTTAAAGGAACAATAACAAAAAATATTTCAGGGCACCTAAAAAGATACCTCCTAGATAAATATAAAGAAAAGTGTGCCAAATGTGGCTGGAACAAAAAACATCCAATTACCGGTCGAGTGCCGCTAGAAGTCGATCATATTGATGGGAATTCCGACAATAATGTTGAGACTAATTTGATTTTATTGTGTCCCAATTGCCATTCTTTAACCCCATATTTCCGTAATCTAAACAAGGGCAAGGGGCGAAAATGGCGGAAAACCCTTAAGGAATATTTGGTCTAGCTGTGTTAGTATATAGATAGGTTTATTAATCAATAAATTTTTATGAAAAAATATTTAATTGCTCTTGTCCTAGTTATTATCGTTGCTGGCGCGGGGTTTACCTATTATCAAATGAATAAGCCTGTTGTTAATGTCCCAATACAGAAGGCCTGCACCGAAGAAGCAAAAGTTTGCCCCGATGGATCTTCGGTCGGGCGCCAAGGCCCTAATTGCGAATTTGCGCCTTGCCCTGCCGTAGCTTCATGCGAAGGAGGGGAGTGTCCTGTTGTCAAGGTTGTTACTGGAGCAGAAGATTGGAAGACGTATAAAAATGATCAGTACGGATTTGAGTTTAAATACCCCAATAATTGGTTTGTGTCTACTTCAGATGATAATCTTCTTATGTTTACAAAAAAGTATGTGGACAGTAGCGACAAGGTAAAACAAGGGGAAGAACAATTTCTTGGTTTTGTCGCTGGAGAGAAAATTGTTGATTCAAAAGGAAACAAAGTATCAAAGGAAGATTATTTAAAATTCTTTTATCCAGATGGATGTAGTTTTGGTGTTTGTTTTAAAAATGAAGAAAAAGAAATTAACGGCTTGACTGTTCTTAAGCATGAAGGCACTTTGCCTGATGGAGACGTAAGATATGTATTTTTCTATGGAGAAAAAGTGTATGGATTTGTTTTGTATGGAGTACCCAAAGACGGTTACCAAGGGTTAAGTGTAGATGCTTACGATGCCAATGATTACATTAAAGTGGAAAAAATTATTTCGACAGTCAAATTTATTAAGTAGCTTCACCTCGCAACACCTCGGGCTCCCCACTTCGCTAAAGCTTCGAGGGGCGCGGCACTTGAGGTCTGGCGAGGGATGGGGGAGGTGGCGGGATTGGTGGTTTTTGCTATAATCAGGAGGTGAAAAATACTGAAGAAAAAGGGCATATTCACCCCCTCACCCAGGTGATCAATCAGGTCGTCACCGCCTTCCACGGCATGGGTTTTGAGGTGGCTGAGGGGCCGGAGATTGAGGACGAATTCCATAATTTTGACGCGCTCAATGTCCCCGCCGATCACCCTTCTCGTGACATGCAGGATACCTTTTGGATCAAAGATCCAAAAGGGGCTTTGAGCGAGGAGCTTTTAGCTGGGAGGGATAATCTTGGAGCTGAGCCTAAAAGCCAAAACCTAAAACCTAAAACCTTGTTACGCACCCAAACTAGCGCTGTCCAGATTCGCTTCATGGAAGAGATGTTGAAGAGTGGCGGCCAACCCCCGCTCCGCATTGTCGTTCCTGGCAAAGTCTATCGTCAAGAGGCCACTGACGCTCGTCACGAGTCACAATTCCATCAGATTGAAGGCTTGCTAGTTGATAAGGGCGTGACCGTTGCGCACCTTAAGGGTTACCTCGAACAATTCTTTGAGAGTCTTTATGGCGCTGATTTGTCGATTCGTTTGCGCCCATCATTTTTTCCCTTTGTTGAACCAGGTTTCGAGTTCGACCTAGTTTGCATTCGTTGCAATGATGGCCATGGCAAACCAGTGAAGGGTAACCAATGCGCTCTGTGCTCGGGCACTGGCTGGATGGAGATGGGTGGAGCGGGAATGGTCCATCCCAACGTCTTTCGTGCTGTTGGCTTGGATGAGAAAATTTGGTCTGGTTTTGCCTTTGGTATCGGCGTTGAGCGTCTCGCGATGACCAAGTGGGCGATTGACGATATTCGCTTTTTTACTAACGGTGATTTGCGTTTTTTGAAGCAATTTTAACTTAAAAACTAAGCCATGCTTTTCTCATTAAATTGGTTGAAAAAATATGTTCCCGATTTACCCCCACCAGAGAAGGTTGAGGAGGGGATTATTTTCCATGCTTTTGAAGTGGAGGGAATAGAAAAGAAAGGTGACGATACTTTGTTAGAAATAAAAGTTTTGCCCGATCGCGCTCATGATTGTCTCTGTCACGAGGGTGTCGCTAGAGAATGTTCGGCAATTTTTGATTTACCTTTTTCTCTTCCTAAGACTTCGAGTGATATGGCTTTGGGCAAAATTCAAGATCTTAATATTAAGATTGAAGATGGAAAGGCTTGTCGTCGTTATGTTGGTGTGCGTGTGAGAGGTGTTAAGGTTGGTCCGTCCCCTAAGTGGCTAGCCCAAGCGCTCGAGTCTCTTGGCCAACGCTCAATCAATAATATTGTTGATGCGACCAATTATGTGATGTTCGACATCGGCCAACCGATGCACGCCTTTGATGCCGATAAATTGGAGGGGGATATTGTCGTGAGACGAGCAAAGGAAGGGGAGACAATGACCACTCTTGATAATAAGAATTTGGTTTTAGATGAGAGTATTTTGGTCATTGCCGATGGTCAAGGTCCCTTAGCCTTGGCTGGTATTAAGGGGGGCAATAGAGCGGAGGTAGACGCGAATACTAAGAACTTGATTCTCGAATCGGCTAATTTTGACCCTGTTTTAATCCGGAGAACTAGTGCTAAGGTTGGTGTGCGCACTGACGCCTCTAAAGCCTTCGAGAATAATTTATCACCAGAGACGGCACTACTTGCCATGATTCGACTTGTTGACTTGCTTCAAGATATCGCTGGTGGGGAATATTGTGGTGTGGTGGATGTTTATCTGTCACCTCAAGAGAAAAAAGAGATAAAAATTACCGCTGAGTATATCAATAGCCGTTTGGGAGTTGAAGTGAGTGCTTCAGAGATAAAAAGTATTTTGGAGAGGTTGGGGATTGGGGTGTCCGTTACGGGAACGGAATTAAGTCTAATTATCCCTCATTGGCGAGTGGATCTTGAAGAAGAAGCGAATATCGTTGAGGAGGTGGGACGGATTTATGGGTATGAGAAAATAAAGCCTGAGCTGCTTGCTTCGCCCAAGGACTCTCCTTTGGGAGCCATTCAAGGAAAGTCCTTTGGCTCCTTGTCGGAGAAACGTTTTGCTCTTAAAAATAAACTGCGAGAAACTCTTGCTAAAGAAGGCTTCACTGAAGTGATGGGTTACGCTTTAACTGACAAGGGTGAAGTAGAATTGGCCAATCCTCTGGCGAGCGATAAGGGCTTCTTGCGCACCAATCTCTCGGATTGGCTTAGTGAGAGAATCGCTTTTAATTTGAATTATGTTCTCTTTGATACTGAACCAGTGAAGATTTTTGAAATTGGAAAAGTTTTCAAGACGGGTTTTGCCGAGCAGACGAATATTGCGATTGGGATTGGGTATAGGAAGAAAATTAAAGGGGTAGATATAAAAAAAGAAATGGAAAAAGTTTCAGAGCTGTGCGAGATCCAATCTCGGGGAGCCTTGAGATTGGATCTCGCACAGCTCAAGGCAACCGAGACAACGGCTGTCGTTGAATTTAGTCTCGATGAACTTCTGGAAAAAATAAAAGAGATTGAGCCAGCAAATTTGTCCGATTATTTATCTCCCGCTTTTAATTATCAACCTATTTCCAATTATCCTCGCATTATTCGCGATGTCGCAGTTTGGGTTCCCGAAGCGACCAGCTCCGAAGAGGTCGCCGATTTGATTAAAAAATCAGTAAGCGAGCTCTGCGTTCTCGGCCCCATTCTTTTTGATGAATTCTCTAAAGAGGGAAGGAAGTCTCTCGCCTTCCGCCTCGTCTTCCAATCCTATGATCGAACCCTCTCTGATGATGAAGCGAATACTGAGCTAAATAAGGCTATTAATGCTCTCGAAACCAAGGATTACGAGGTCAGAAAATAGTTGTTTGAAGGCCGGCAAATATGCTATAATGGGGGAGTAAATTAAGCCTTTTGGCGTTTATTTTTATGGCTAAAGACAACACAAAAACACGTCACTATGGGGCCGACGACATCGTCGTCCTTGAGGGTCTAGAGCCAGTGCGCAAGCGTCCTGGTATGTATATTGGCTCAACGGGTCCTGATGGTCTCCATCACTTGATGGTTGAGATTTTTGATAACTCTCGCGACGAAGCGATGAACGGTTTTTGTAATGAGATTGAGGTGGCCATACTTCCTGGCAACGCTATCCGTGTCGTTGATAATGGTACCGGTATCCCTGTTGAAGTGCACAAGAAGACCAAGGTCTCTACGCTTGAGACTGTTCTTACTGTCCTCCATGCTGGTGGTAAATTCGAGGGCGATTCTTATAAAATTTCTGGTGGTTTGCATGGTGTGGGTGCTTCGGTGGTAAACGCTCTCTCCACTTGGCTTAAGGCAGAGGTTCATCGTGACGGTGGTAAGTATATGCAAGAGTTTGCCATTGGGAAGAAAAAATATAATGTTAAGAAAGTCTCTTCTTCTAAGCTCCATGGCACTATAATCAGCTTCCAACCTGACCCGACAATTTTTTCTGAGACCGTCTATGATTGGGACCGCATGGTCAACCATCTCCGTGGTCAGGCCTACTTGGTTAAAGGTTTAAGAATTAGAGTTATTGATGCTCGTGAGGTCAAAGAGAAAATAGACACCGACAAAGTCTTTTTCTTGTCCGAGCTTGGTCTTGAGGCCCCTAACAAATCTTTCTATTTCGAGGGCGGTTTACTATCCCTTGTTCGTTATTATAATCGTCACGACAAACCGCTTCATCGTGAGATCTTTTATGTTGAGAAGGAGGCCAACGACATTATGGTTGAGGTTGCTTTGCAATACGTTGACGATATTGATTTCAAAGAAATAAGTTTTACTAACAACACCATCACTCCCGAAGGCGGTATGCACCTAACAGGTTTCCGTACTGCTTTAACTCGTATCCTAAATGATTACGGTAAGAAGAATAATATTCTTAAAGAAAGTGAGGGGAGCTTAACTGGGGATGACGTCCGTGAGGGAATGACCGCTGTCGTCTCGGTCAAATTGCGCAACCCCCAATTCGAAGGTCAGACCAAGGCCAAACTCGGTAGCGTAGAGGCTCGTGGAGCCGTCGAGACGGTCTTCGGCGAGGCTTTGAATATTTATCTCGAAGAGAATCCAGACGATGCCAAGGCCATCATTAGTAAGTCTATCTTAGCTCTTAAAGCGAGGAAGGCGGCTAAGGCGGCCAAGGATAGCGTGATTCGTAAGGGGGCGCTTGAGGGCATGACTTTGCCTGGTAAGCTCGCTGATTGTCAGAGCCGTAGCCCCGAGGAATCCGAAATCTTCATTGTAGAGGGAGACTCGGCCGGTGGATCGAGTAAGCAAGGACGTGATCGTCGCACCCAAGCCATTCTTCCTTTGCGTGGCAAAATTTTGAATGTTGAGAAGGCCCGCCTTGATAAAATGCTTGCATCTAAAGAAGTTAAATCTCTAATCATTGCTATGGGTGTGGGTATTGGCGATATGATGGATCTCTCGCGCCTACGTTATCATAAAATTATTATCGCGACCGATGCCGACGTGGACGGCGCGCACATCTCTACACTTTTGTTGACTCTCTTCTTCCGTTATTACCGCCCGCTTATCGATGCCGGACATATTTATATTGCTCAACCTCCTCTCTATAAGATTAAGAAGGGCAAGGATATGAATTATGCTTATAGTGATGAAGAGAAAAATCGTTTGATTAAAGAAATGAGTGGTGGCGAAGAAGAAGTGGCCGTGGTTGAGACTGAAGATGAGCCAGACAATGAAACAGATGTGGATGCTGAAATCTCAGAAGAAGAGGGGAATATTAAATCAAGAACAAGCAAGATCTCAATTCAGCGCTACAAGGGTCTTGGAGAAATGAACCCAGAGGAATTGTGGGAGACAACCATGAACCCAGCTAGCCGTGTGATGAAGCAAATTACTATTCGCGATGCCGAAGAAGCCGACAAAACCTTTGATGTCTTGATGGGCTCTGAAGTTGAACCTCGCAAAATCTTTATCCAGACGCATGCTAAACTCGCAAATGTTGACGCATAAGCGCTCGGCGTCGCTTCAGTAAAACAACACAGAAAACCATTCCTGCGAATGGTTTTCTTACTCTCCGCGACGGCCATTTTGCCATCGCAATATCAAGGGGAGTCCTTGATATTGCCTGTCTACGACCAAATGGCAAAAACCATGCTGGCCGTAGCTCCGCGAGGTTGTTTTACCGAACGACGCCGAGCTTAGATACTAGCTTCACGAGCCTGTCCCTCCGTAGCTCTGCAAGAGCGAAGGGGGAGCTTTTCATAATTACTAAGCCTCGCTTAGCTGCAAAAACCCGCCACTTGGAGGTTAAACCTCCAAGTGGCGGGTTTTTAATTACAACACACCAAAAATGTTAAACATCCGATGTTTAACATTTTTGGTTAATTTAGCTTTCCCCACTTCTCTTAATTGCCCTAAGTTGCTATAATCTAAGGTAATTATATGAAATATGAAAAATCCACTTTTTACTCTCTCTCTCTCTCGTAATCGCCCTGGGTATTCTTTTTAGTTTTCCGTCCTTGGCGAGTGCGGCGACTTGGTATATCTCGACGACTGGTACTGATGATACGAGCCATGGCACAACCACGGGTGCAGGAGCTTGGAAAACATTAAATTATGCTCTGACTGGTTCTCGAGTGGCAAAAGGAGATTCTATTAAAGTTGAGGCTGGAACATATAACACTTATTATGGATCCAACACTAGAATTAACCCCGTTATTAATAATGCGGTTGGTACGGGGACAGTAACCGTTGAGGCATATCCTGAAGGGGCGACGGTTATTATGGATATGCCAACTAATACTAATAATTATACTTTTTTGAATTTTCAAACTAATGTTTCTAATGATATAACCTTTAAGCATATAAAATTCACTAATTCTAATTCTGTTGGCAAGGGTTATTTTTGGCTTTATGCTCCAAGCTCTTTAACTTTTGAAGATTGCGAGATAGATTCGAATACTACTGCGGAAAAAGCAATTTCGATAAGTAGTGGGGATGGTGTAGCAAATCTTACAATAAGGCGATCTGTTCTTCATAATATTTCAGGCTCGCAGTATGCGATCGGTAATATTAATGAGCCGGAGGCAAATATAACAATTGAAAGTAGTGTTATTTACGGTTTTAAATTTGCGGTAGGAATGATAGTCAAGACTAATTTAGTTCTTCATAATTCGACAATTGTTGCGTTGAATTATCCCTCATTTAGTCAGCCCATTCTTAATTCGGCGGCTAGCTCTTCTGTGAGTATAAAAAATAATATTTTCTATACCGATATGGGCCCCGCCTATGGATTTATCCAATTTTCAAGTTCTGTTGATGGCTATCTTTATGCAATTAATAATCCAGATAAATGGGTTATTAAAAATAATGTTTATTATAATCCCCATGCTTCGCCTTATGATACAACTTTTCCGCTTTTTCAGTCTCACGCGGGATTATCGTCTAGCCATGTTTTTAGTATAGACGGTTCTAATCATTTCTTGGATCCTTTGATTGTCAGTACTTCCACATTTGACTTTAGACTTAGCGCGTCATCTCTTGCTTGTGGACATGGCGAAATTTCAGCTCTTCCTGCAACTGACATAAACGGAGAATCTTGGTTTGGTAATGACGTCGGAGCCTATAAATGTTCTAGCGATAATGCCCATCCTGTCTTACAAAATAAAGTTGCTTTTGCGGGGGATTCTATTTCTGCCTCTGCTTCATCTCCAGCTGGTCATTTTACAACTTTGACTGGGATTTCCGCTTCCGATCCTACTATAGCGGCTTGGTCAGGTGGAACAATGGTAAGAATTTTTAGCACTATTGATGGATTAATGTCCTCGGTTTCCCCTCCAAATACAATTTTTCTAGAAATTGGAGTGAATGACTTTGTGAATAGATTCCCTGATTATGATTCCACTTACCCTACTTCTCAGGAATACGCTAACTATATTACTTCTATCTTGGATAAGATCAATGATTGGGGTGCGACTCCGATTTGGATTGGTAACGGCTCATTCAATAATAACCAATTATATACTGATGAAAAAATTCATGAGATAAATGAGCTGGTTGAAGCTAACTGTGTTATCAGGGGGTATGTTTGTGGTTCATATTTAGATCAAATGATGCTAAATCCTCTTTGGCAGTCTCCTTCGCCCGATGGTTATTATGATATAGCAGAAAATGTTCACCCCAACTCTACGGGTAAAAATTTGATGGCTTCAACTGCCGCCTACCTTTATTATTCTCCTCAATACTCCGCCACCAGTACTCCTGTTCAACACACTGGCAACATCAAGATTTATAAAAGTGGCAAATATCGTTACACTTCAGCAACCTCAAGCTCTGTCACAGCTGACTTTGCTGTTGCTCCAGTTGGCGATTATGACCCCAATAACTATTCCGATTATCTTGATGTTGTAATTAATACTTGGGACAAGTCAGGTGATCAAAATAAAAGTTGGACAGCCTCATCATCTGTTGCCACCTCCACCACCTACACCATTGGAGACTTAGTCCCTAATGTTAACTACACTTTCAAGCTTGATGGCTCAGCCTCCACCACCGCCATCACCGACAACTCCCAATGCACCAACGGCGTATGTATGTCCGATGACGATGGCAAAATCTCTTTCACTTACGTAGGAGGTTACTCCACTCATACTTTTGAACTAGTTAAAGTCCCTGATATTGTCGTTACTCCTGAAGCCCCCGCCTCTCATTCCTCTGGCAACTCCGTCCAAAGTCAAATCTCTAATCTCAACGCCATGGGGAATATTAAACTGGCTAATGAACTTAAAGCTAAATATCTCACGCCAGATTCTGCTACTTCCACCCTCGCCCGTAAAGTCGCTCTGCTCCCACGGGGCGCAGCAAACTTCACCCGTGATCTCAAACTCGGCACCAAACACTCTGAAGTCAAACTACTCCAACAATTCTTAAACACCCACGGCTATCCTGTTGATACCAAGGGCCTTGGTTCTCTAGGCAATGAGACAACTCTCTTTGGCAAACTTACCCAACAAGCTCTCATCAAGTTCCAGACGGCCAACAAGATTAAGCCAGCCAAGGGGTACTTTGGGGCGGTGACGAGGAAGGTGGTTGAGAAAATGTAAACAAAAAGTGGCAAACACCTGGTGTTTGCCACTTTTGGGATGGCCCCCGCCCAGACAAGCTTATAAAAATGTCTGGCCGAGATACACGAGGAGATCCGAGGACTTTTTAGAAGATTGGTCTGGGTGGGCAACATATATTTCTTATTATCTAACACTGGGTGTTCGATAACGCCTAGGGGTGCTCGGCGTCGCTTCAGTAAAACAACACAGAAAACCATTCCTGCGAATGGTTTTTTTACTCTCCGCGACGGCCATTTTGCCATCGCAATATCAAGGTCGGACCTTGATATTGCCGGTCTGCGACCAAATGGCAAAAACCAGCTGGCCGTAGCTCCGCGAGGTTGTTTTACCGAACGACGCCGAGCTTGATTATTTTCTTTCTTTTATTTCCTCAACAATATTTTTCGCAAAATCAGCGAGAGGCATCAATTCTCCCTTGTCGCCCCCACGCTTCTCAACGGTAATCATTTTTTCTTCAATTTCTTTGTCGCCGATGACAATCATGTAGGGGATTTTGTTGACCTTGCCTTCGCGAATTTTTTTGCCCATACCTTCATCGCTATCATCAATACTGGCACGGATATCGAGAGCTCTTAATTCTTTGTAAACGCTCTGCGCATAATCATTATGATTTTCTAGCACAGGGATAATTTTCACTTGTGTTGGCGCGAGCCAGGTAGGGAAGTTACCGGCATAGTGTTCGATTAAGAACCCAACAAAGCGTTCGTGAGTGCCAAGGGGCGCACGATGGATACAGAGCGGAGTTTCTTGTTTCCCTTCGGCATCAGCATAAGTTAGACCGAAGCGCTTAGGCACAGCAAAGTCTACTTGGTTTGTTGCGAGGGTAAATTCTCGGCCAATAGCACTCCAAACTTGGACGTCAATCTTTGGTCCATAGAAAGCTGCTTCGTTGGGAACCTCAACATAAGGAATCTTGGCTTCGATTAGAGTGTCTCGAACCATTTTTTCTGTCTCAAGCCAGAGCTCTGGTTCGTTAACATATTTTTCTCCTAATTTTTTAGGATCATGAGTTGAGAGACGCATTACATATTTGTCCACACCAAAAATTTTGAAATACTTGAGGTACATCTCATTCACCGCTTTGAATTCTTGAGCAAATTGTTCTTTGGAGCAGTAGATATGAGCATCGTTCATTTGCATCATGCGTACGCGCATTAAGCCGAAGAGCTCGCCGGATTTTTCGTGACGATAACAAGTCCCATATTCCGCTAGGCGAACAGGCAATTCTTTGTAACTCCTAGTTTTGTGACCAAAAATTTTGTGATGGTGGGGGCAGTTCATTGCCTTAAGGTAATATTTCATACCCTCATATTCCATCGGAGGGAACATGCTGTCTTGATAGTAAGGCAAATGACCACTCTTGAGATACATGGATTCTTTGGCTAAATGAGGTGTGCGAACGCGAAGATATCCACCATCAGCCTCAGTTTCTTTAGCTAATTTTTCAAGTTCATCGATAATAATAGTGCCATTAGGAAGCCACAAGGGGAGACCGGCACCAACATCATCGTCGAAGGTAAAAATTTCTAATTCTTTGCCGAGTTTGCGATGATCTCTTTTTTCGGCCTCGACTATCATCTCTAAGTAATCATCCAAATCTTTTTTGTTAGCAAAGGCAACACCGTAGATACGGGTGAGCATTTTGTTTTTCTCATCCCCGCGCCAGTAGGCGCCAGCAATGCGAGTGAGCTTGAAGGCGTCACGGGCGATCTCTCCCGTACTTGCTACATGGGGACCGGCACAGAGGTCGGTCAAGCTGTCTGATGTGTAGGTAGAAATTTGTTCGCCAGTCTTCTCTAGATCAGCAATTAATTCAAGCTTATAAGGCTCGTCAGTAAAGATATTTTTTGCTTCGTCGGAGCTAATCTCGGAGCGAACGAAGTCGATATTCTTAGAGACAAGCGCGCGCATATCTTTCTCGAGATCTAAGAGCTCGTTCTCTGGCGGGACACTTGCTCCGAAGTCAAAGTCGTAGTAGAAGCCATTTTCAATTGTTGGGCCAATCCCTAACTTAGCTTCAGGATATTTAGCCTTCACGGCGATCGCTAATAAGTGGGCGAGCGAGTGCCGAATTTTGTTTATATCATTTTCCATAATTATTTCTTTTTATTTTTGATAATAGTTTTTTTAACTTCTTTTTCTCCGCTCCACTTGATCATTTTTCTCTGAGCTCTTTTGTAAGTAAAACCTTTGGGATAACGCAGAGCTAATTTTTTCTGGTTTTCTTCAAGAATGTCAGATAATTGCCAACCAAAGAAATTGCAGACCATAGCGGTATACCAGAGCATGTCGCCAATATTTTCTTTTATTCCGTCCTTAACATCTTTATTTTTGTGGGCGTAATATTTTTTGATGCAACTGGCGACATCGCCAGCTTCGCCTGAGACACCTAGGCCCCAAGTCGCAATTTCTAGATCCTTGCTTTTGTAATGAGCAGCGGTATCCCCGCACATTTTTTGGTATTTTTTTAAATCCATATTTTTTGAAATTAATTTATAAAACGAAACGCCCCGATAAAAACACAAAGTGTTTTTATCGGGGCGAGATTATTATTTTAAAATCACGCGGTTCCACCCGAATTTGTTCTCATTTTTAGTTAGATTAGTTCTTCAAGAAACTCGCCTGGCGAGTCGGGAATTGGTAACTCCCGCAATCTCTAACGTTACTTTAATAGTAGGCTGTCTGGTGTTGATTGTCAAATTGCGTTATTATTTGGGTATGAAAAATTACTTATTTTTAGTCTCCGTTTTATTAGCGCTCTTTTTTGTTTTGCCAATTGTTACTAATGCTGCCACCAATAATTGCCTCAAGGAGGGGGAAGAGAAGTCACTGATGCCCTTACCGACCGGCGGTCAAGATAACCGAGTTTGTTGCGCCGATCTTGTTTTCAAATCGACTCTTCCTATTTGTCCTGGGTGTCTGGCTGAAGCCGATGTCGACACTTGTGTAAAAAATCCCTTAGCTTCGAATTGGTCTTCGTTTAGAGCCAATATCCTTAGACAGATACTTACTCTCCAAAAACAGCTTTTAGTATTACTACGCTTACAGAAGGCGGAGACCTCAGCCTCAGTCGCCACCTCTACGGCTACTTCGAATGTTGCGACCTGTAAGGGGCGGGATGAAGCTAAGTGCCACCCTGGCACCACAACCCAAGGTATGTGGATAAATCAAGACAATCCCGCTAATTGGCCGACCTACAACAATGAGAAATTGGGATTTTCAATTAAATATCCCGGAACCGCTTATTTTGGAAATGGTGCTCCTTGCCGTTATATCGCGGGTGAAGATAATTCTTATCGGCCAGTGGGAAGTTCGATTCCAACTAAAATTTTCGAGGATGGAGAAAACGTCTATATTACTAACGAATATTTTTATCGCTTAAGTGGGGAGAAAATATTGGGGGGCATTCATAAATATTCCGCTTGTGGCAAAGAACAGAACTCTCTCACTGAATTACAAAAGGCGTCGTCTATTTATTCTCAAGGCTGGGAGATAAAGACAAAAAAAGTTTATGCCGACGTTGATTTAGAGAAGTTTATAAAAGATAATTATGGGCCTTCTTGTAAGTTGGGAAGTAAAACCCCAGCAATTCAAAATGGTGTTTTTTCTGTTAAAATTGAAGGTGATGGACTAGATTTAGATGAGACTAAATGCCCAGTGAACTATGTTTATCGCATTTTGTATTTTCCCGCTGGTAATTTAGTGGCGGCCTGGAACTTGGGCCAAGCCTGTTCTTTTACTCCGTCTGAATCTTATAGCAAATGTCTTGATGGCGAAATAAGTGCCAGTTTTAAATTTTTAACAAAATAACTAAAGCTCCTTCACGGCTTCTAAGATGATAGATGGCTCGCCATTTCGGTGAGAGATTTTGCCTTTGACGGCGACAATTTTGTCGGGGAGGAGAAGGTTCCTGTATTTCTCATAGATGTCAGAGAAGGCCACTGCTTCAATTTGGTCAGTGAAGTCGAACATCTTAATGAAGGCCATCTTTTTGTTATTTTTGGTGATAATTTCGCGCACGATATCAATCACGCCGCCAGTAATAGCGGGGAAGCCTTCTTTTTGTTCCCGATGATATTTAATAGTGTTCTCAGCTTTGGCAAAACGCTCGCGGAAGGGCTCTAATGGGTGACCTGAAACATACAAGCCCAATAACTCTTTTTCCCAAGCGAGCTTGGTTTTAGGGTCGACGGGCTCGACATCTTTTAGTCTTAACATTGGTGGTTTGATTACCTCAGGCATCAGCCCAAATAGGGAAGTTTGGTTGGCATTATTCTTTAGTTCCTGACGGTTGTAGGCGAGGGCCTCGTCAACATTACCGAGAATCTGTCCGCGTTCCATACCGAGACTATCGAAGCCCCCTGTCTTGGCGAGGGCCTCGAGTGATTTCTTATTCATATTTTTATGGCGCACGCGAGTGAGAAAATCGGCAAAGTCGACAAAGAGGCCATTCTTTTTTCTTTCTTCCACAATGAAGTTGGCAATTTCGGCCCCAAGGTTCTTAATGGTGTATAGACCAAAGCGAATTTTATCTTTATTGTCAGTATTTTTCTTAGAGAGGATTTCGGCGGCCGGGGTGAGGCCGGCAGCCCCCAGACCTTTAACAACTGTAAAGTTCTCGAAACTTTCGTTGACGTCTGGTGGTAAGACGGGGAGATCCATACGGCGACATTCTTGGATGACCTCAGCAATTTTGTCAGTATCGCCGGCTTCAGCAGAGAGAACGGCGGTCATGTACTCTGACGGGTAATTGGCCTTCATGTAGGCGGTCTGATAAGCGACACGTCCATAACTGGCGGCATGGGCCTTGTTGAATCCGTAGGCGGCGAAGGGCTCAATCAGTGACCAAAGTTCGGCAATCTTTTTCTCGCCCATCCCGTTAGCCTTAAGACCAGTCATCAATTTTTCTTTCTGAGCCTCCATGTCCTTGGGAATTTTTTTACCCATCGCTTTGCGTAATTTATCAGCTTCTACCCAAGAATAACCGGCCAGTTTGATCGAGATTAACATGACGTCGTCTTGGTAAGTGATAACACCGAATGAGTGTTTCAAGATTGGTTCCATACGCGGATCAAGATATTTGATCATCATGGGGTTATGCTTGCGCTTAATATACTCAGGAATCATTTCCATCGGTCCGGGACGATAGAGTGCCACCATAGCGTTGATATCGAAGATCGTTGAAGGTTTGAGTTCTTTGAGCCAACGGGTCATTCCACCACCGTTTAGTTGGAAGAGGCCAATGGTTTCGCCGCGCGCGAGCATGTCAAAAGTTTTTTTGTCATCGAGCGGAATTTTATTGATATCAATGGTGATGCCGTAAATTTTGCGAACAATTTTCACGGCATCCTCAAGGATAGAAAGATTGCGGATGCCTAAGAAGTCATACTTAAGGAGTCCGGCATCTTCAACGGCGTGCATTTCATATTGAGTAATGGTCTTACCTCCCTTGGGGTCGAATTGAATTGGAGTGAAGTCGGTGATAGGAGTTGGCGAGATAACGACGCCAGCGGCGTGGACGGAGATGTGACGGGCACAACCCTCAATTTTTTTGGCGAGATCAATGATGCGTTTGGTATCGGCATCCTTCTTATACATTTCTTCAAGTTCGGGCACCATCTCGAGGGCACGAGTGAGTGTCATAGGGAAGCCCTGTGAGCCCATAGGGACGAGCTTGGAGATAGTATCTCCGACGGCATAAGGATAGCCTAGGGCGCGAGCCACATCACGCACTGCTCCACGAGCCATCATTGAACCGAAGGTTCCAATCTGGGCGACATGATCTTCGCCGTATTTTTGTCTGGCATAGCTAATAATCTCGTCACGTCTCTTGTCCGCATAGTCCATATCGATATCGGGAGGTGAAGGTCGATCGGCATTCAAGAATCGTTCGAAGGGGAGTTCGTAATAGAGGGGATCAACGTTGGTAATCCCAATAATAAAAGAAATAAAAGAACCAGCGGCTGAACCTCGAGTGTTAGTGAAGATTCCTGTCTCGTTGGCATGATGAATTAAGTCTGACACGACTAAGAAGTATGGAGAGTAACCTTTTTTGCTAATAACGTCGAACTCGTAGTCGAGTCTTTGTCGGGCCTCTTCAGCACGTTCGGGATTTTCTTTTAGATATCCAATTAGACCTTCTTCAGCCATTCTCTTAAGCTCTGTGTCGTAAGTGGCACCTTCTGGAATCGGGTAATTAGGGAAGGTCCATTTGCCAAGTTCTAAAGTAACATTACAACGATCAGCGATCTTGAGAGAATTCTCAATCGCTTCGGGCACGTGGGCAAAATTTTTAGCCATCTCATCCCCGGAGATAAAAGAAAAATCTTCTTCGGTATTAGTTACTCCCTTGAGATCGGAGAGGTCCGTCCCGGTTTGGATGGAGAGCAGAGTGTGGTGGGCAATCGCGTCATCTTTATTGAGGTAATGCGTATCTTGAGTTGCGACGAGGGGAATACTTAGTTTTTTCCCAAGAGCAATAATTTTATCAGTAACTTCCTGTTGCCCCTCAATTTTAGGGTGGTGCATAATCTCGAGGTAATAGTTCTCGGCACCAAAAATTTCTTGGTATTCTTTGATGACCTCTTCAGCCTTCTCTGGTTCATAGGTGAGGGCACGTGATAATTCGCCGCCCATACATCCCGAGAGACAAATGAGACCTTCGCTATGTTCCCTCAGTAATTCTTTATCGGCACGGGGTTTATAATAGTAGCCCTCAAGGTTGGCCTTGGTAACAATTTTAATTAAATTATGATAGCCGGTTAAATCTTTTGCGAGTAAGGTAAGATGATAGCGGCGAGCATCAATGTGTGGTTCTTTATTGAAGCGACTGCGGGCAGCGACATAAATTTCGCAACCAAGAATTGGCTTGATGCCTTCGGCGGTGCATTTTTTATAGAATTCGATAACCCCATACATGCTCCCGTGGTCAGTAATCGCGACGGCTGGCATTTCGTATTCCTTAGCCTTTTTGACCAAAGCCGAGATTTTAATAAGCCCGTCCAAGAGGCTATAATGGGTGTGATTATGGAGATGGACGAAAGGGGTCATAATTACTCTGTATGTTAACAAAAAAAGACAAAAAAACTAAATTATGCCCGCCAGACCTCGGGCTCATTAGAGGTCTGGCGGGGAAGGTGGTGATTGGCATTGATGAAGCCGGTCGGGGAGCCTTAGCTGGGCCTGTTTCGGTGGGGGCGGTGGCTTGGGAAATTAAGGATTGGCCTAAGCTCAAGAAGGAATTAATAGATTATCCAGTGGGCAAAGATTCGAAGAAATTAACAGCTAAACAGCGAGACTTTTGGTTTGCGAAGATTGAGGAATTGGAGGAAAAAGGTTTGCTAAGTTTTACTCAGGCCTTTTCGAGTAATAAAGTTATAGACAAGAAGGGGATAAATTTTGCTATTAGGGAAGGAATTGCCGGTTGTCTCGGGAGCTTAGAGGGTAACCCTTTAAAGGCCTCTCAAGGGTTACCCTCGGGGCTCCAGTCCGAGTCTCTCGTGCTTCTTGACGGGGGGTTAAAAGCTCCACCCGATTGGGTCAATCAACAAACTATAATTAAAGGTGATGAAAAAGAGTTAGTAATCTCACTTGCGTCTATTGTGGCTAAGGTCTTAAGAGATAGAGAAATGATAAAACTGGGGAAAAAATACCCCAATCATTATCTCCATAAACACAAAGGTTATGGGACAAAATTGCATTATGAGAAAATTACTGAGTTTGGAGTCCTAATTATTCACAGAGAGACCTATCTCGGGGGTACCTTCTAAGGAGCCTCATTTGCCCCTTATTTCCCTCTCGTCTTGATTATTTTAGCCATTTAGGCTATAGTTAAAAGCATATGGTAGTAAGAATGCGTCATACGCGGGCCCACACCGCTAATCGCCGATCCCACCACGCCCTTAAGGTTACGGGGCTCTCTTTGTGTGCCAAGTGCGGCGCTCCTAAGCAGAGTCATGTTGTCTGCGGTAATTGCGGAACTTATAAAGGCCGCGAGGTGATCAATGTCTTAGCTAAGACTGAGAAGAAGGAGGCGAAGAGAAAGAAGTTGGCCGCTAAAAAATAATTTAGTTTATTAAAACTTAACATAGTTTTTTGAAAATATGGCAAATCGTCATTTGTGTAGGAGTTTAGCAATGCAAGTTCTCTTTGAGCTCGACTTTCGTGACGGTAGCCCGGCCAAGAAGATTGACGAGACAATTGAGCGTGTCGTCGCCGAGTTTGCTCCGGGAATGGAAGATTTGTCATATGTTAAAGAGATTGTTGATGGTGTCGTCAGTCATCAAGACAAGATTGACGCTATCGTTGAGAAAGCTGCTCCAGATTGGCCAATTGAACAAATTGCGGCGGTTGATCGTAATATTTTAAGGCTTGGCTTGTACGAGCTTATTTTTAGTGACCGGGCCGATGTTCCGGCTAAGGTCGCTATCAACGAGGCAATTGAGTTGGCTAAGACCTTCGGTGGCGAATCGAGTGGTCGCTTTGTGAATGGGGTGCTCGGTACGGTCTACAAGGAACTTGGCGAGCCAGGCAAGAATGACGTCTCAACTAAGAAGAAAAAGATTTTGGATATTCCCTATGACCAGATGCCGATCGAGAAACTTGGCGGAGCGGTTGTTTTTTCTAAGGTTGGCGATGAAATATTCTTAGCGATGGTCCATGATGTCTTCGGCCGCTGGACTTTGTCTAAGGGTCATATTGAAGAGGGCGAGGAACTTGAGGCTGGGACTATTCGTGAGATTAAAGAAGAGATGGGAGTCGATATGAAGATACTCCAAGAATTAGGGACGAACGAATACATTGCTTCTGACCCGGAGAAAGGCAAGACTCGTCGTCAGGTCACTTATTTCCTCGCTGAAGTTAAAGGCAAGCCTGAATTGACTCTTGAGAAGAAGGGCGGTCTCGATAATACCAAATGGTTCCCCCTAGCTGAAGTGCCTGAACTTAATATGTATGACGATATGGTTCCGATAATTACCAAAGCGATCAAAATTCTGGTATCCTAATTTCATGAAAAACTTTCAAGACAAAATCGGTTATCAATTTAAAAATAAAGATCTCCTCAAACAAGCTTTTCTTCATCGTTCTTATTTGAACGAGCACAAGGATATAACTATGCCTCATAATGAGCGCCTGGAATTTCTTGGTGACGCCGTGCTTGAACTAGTAGTGACTGATTGGCTTTTTGCTAATCACCCGGAGCGCCCGGAAGGGGAGTTGACCGCCTATCGTGCGGCCTTGGTCAACGCTAATACTTGTAGTGCCATTGCTACTGAACTTGGTATGAATGATCTCTTAATGTTATCCCGTGGCGAAGCCAAGGATACGGGACGGGCCAGACAGATTATTTTGGCCAATGCCTTCGAAGCCTTTGTCGGTGCCATCTATCTTGATGGTGGTTATGATGTTGCACGTGATTTCATCGCGCAAACAGTTTTTCCTAAAGCTGATGAAGTAATTAAGAAAAATTTGACTGAGGATTATAAGAGTCACTTCCAGCACAAAGCTCAAGAAGCGGAGAGTATTACTCCGACTTATAAAGTGCTCTCGGAGACTGGCCCTGACCATGACAAGAAATTTACCGTCGGCCTGTTCTTAGGTGAAGAAAAAATTGCTGAAGGTCAAGGTCACTCTAAACAAGAAGCCGAGCAATCCGCTGCCCAAGCCGGACTTGAAGTGAAGGGGTGGTTAGTAAAATAATTTTTAAATCAAACAAAAAGCCGCCGGGATAGAACCAGCGACCTTTTGCTGGCTATCCTGGCGGCGGGCGAACTTATTTCTTGTCGCCGACTTCTTTTGGAGGCGGGGCAGGGGGCAGGAAGAAGGAAATCTGTCCATACCCAACAGGCATTTCGAGCCCAGCTCCGATTTCTTGGGCCAGACTCATTGTCTTGCCCTGGTCTGTGCCCCTGACAATGATGTAGGGGGCCATCTTGTCGCCAGGTTCGGCTGGCCAGGCTTTGACTTCGCCTGGGATGATTGCGACGGCCACACCTTCTGGTATGTGGTGGGTCTTCTTGTCCAAGGCTTCGAAAATCCTCCGGCGCAGTTGCCGGGCCTTGCCGTCTTCGAAGCCGATAAGCTCGATGATCGTTCTCGGTTCACTCATGATTGGTCTCCCTTGTGAAGCTCTAAAAGAGCTGGTTGTTTCTAATTTTCTTATAACATATTTCTAGCCTAAGAGCCATTTTTGGTTTATAATTTTAATAATGACTCTCAAGAAATTAGAGCTGTCGGGTTTTAAGTCTTTTGGACGTAAGGAGACGCTTTTTTTTGATGCTCCAGTGGTTGCCATTGTTGGGCCAAACGGTTCGGGCAAGTCTAATGTGGCCGAGGCCTTTAGGTGGGTGTTGGGGGAGCAATCTCTCAAATCACTTCGTGGCAAGAAAGGAGAAGACTTAATCTTCAACGGTTCTTCATCTTTGGGGCGTCTTTCTCGTGCCTCGGTGGCGGTGACCTTTGATAATACTAATCGACATTTTGCTAGTATTGATTTTGACGAAGTGGTAATCTCGCGTGAAGTTTTCCGTGACGGGACAAACGAATATAAAATTAATGGCTCGACCGTGCGCTTGCGTGACATCATTGAGATTCTCGCTGGTATTTCAATTGGCGCTTCGGGGCATCATATCATTAGCCAGGGTGAAGCCGATAAAATTCTTAATGCGAATAATATTGAACGACGCTTGATGATTGAAGAAGCTTTAGGTCTGAAGATTTACCAATGGAAGTTGGGCGAGAGTGAGAAAAAGCTTGGCAAGACCGAAGAGAATATAAAACAAGTTGAATCTATCCGTCGGGAGATCGTGCCCCATCTCAAATTCTTGAAGAAACAGGTGGAGAAGATAGAGAAAGTTCGTGAATTGAAAGTGGAGCTCCAAACTCTCTACCGCGACTATCTTAAACGTGAAGAAGTTTATTTGTCTTTTACCAAAGAAAATATTGTTAATGAAATTACTGGTCCAGAGACTCTCTTGACTGATGTCTCAAGACAATTATCTGAAAGAGAGGCTAAGCAGCAAACGGGTGGCCATCAAACAGAGATCATTGCCGAAGAAAATAAATTACGTGAATTAGAAACGAAGATTCGGACCTTGCGCCTGCAAAAAGATGAGTTAGCTCGTGCCCTGGGTCGCCTGGAAGGTCTTTTGGAATTTAAAGAAAAAGAAGTTAAACATGTTGGCCCAGAGGCTAAAATTTCTCTTACCGAAGCACGTCAATTTGTCGGTGATTTAGATAGTCGGTTTGAAGAGATAGAGAGAACGACAGACCTTATTGATATTAAAAATTCTGTCAAAAATTTGCGCTCTAGTTTGCATGATTTTATTGCGAGCTATGAATCTCCTTCGACAAGCTCAGAACAAGGAAATGATCAGACTGAGGAGTTGGAGAAGATTAAGATGGAGCATCATAATCTTCAGGCAAGAGTTCAAGAATTAGATAAAGAAGAGGGGAATCACCAAACCGAGATTGGGGATATTAAAGAAAATATCGTTCGCCTGAGGCAGACGGCCCAAAATGCCGAACACGATTTCTATGAATTGCGTGCCAAGAAAAGTGATTTGGAACTTAAAGTTCGTACCTTACTGTCTAAGCGTGATACCTTAGCTATTGAGGAAGAAAATTTCAAAAGAGAGTTGGGCGAAGCCGGGACCTTAATTGGTCGCGAAGTTTTGGAATATCAGGCCAATGACATCTCTTGGGAAGAGGTAAGAAATGAAGAGAGAACTTTGCAAGAAGACCGTCGTCGCAAGATCGAGCGTATCAAGATTCGCTTAGAGGATATGGGTGTGGAGAGTAGTGAGGTCTTGAAGGAACACGATGAGGTGGTGGAGCGTGACGCCTTCTTAGCCAAGGAACTTGAAGACTTAGCTCTTAGCCGCGAATCATTACTTTCTGTGATGACTGATTTGCGGGCGAAGATTGAAGTGGAATTCAATTCTGGTATTACTAAGATTAATCAAGAATTCCAGAAATTCTTTGCCGTGCTCTTTGGTGGTGGGAGTGCTAATTTGGAACTTTTGAAGCCTCTCAAAAAGAAGGAGAATATTGATTTAGAAATGATGGGCGAAGAAGGGGAGATCCCTGAAATTATGGAAGAAGACGAAGAAGGGAAGTCTGGAATCGAGATAAACGTGAGCTTGCCGCGCAAAAAAATTAAGGGTCTCGCCATGTTATCGGGGGGAGAGCGCGCACTTACTTCGATTGCCCTTCTCTTTGCGATGTCCCAGGTGAACCCACCGCCGTTTCTTATTCTTGACGAGACTGATGCCGCTCTTGATGAAGCTAACTCTAAGAAATATGCGGATATGATTGAAGGTCTCTCTAAATATTCTCAGCTTATTCTTATTACTCACAATCGTGAGACTATGTCCCGCGCCGGCATCTTGTATGGCGTCACCATGGGTGCGGATTCTGTTTCTCGCCTGATATCGATAAAATTCGATGAAGCGGAACAATATGCAAAGTAGGCGCTCGGCCTCGCTTAGCCACTGAGCTTCAAAGGAAAGGGTTTGCTAGTAAAAGGGAGTAAAAGGTGTTTAACTGAAACCAGAGAAGATCTCCAATTGCTGGATATTTTCGAAACGCAGAATCAACGTTGAGAAAAAGGAGTGCTCTTGTGAACAAGGATCAGGCAGAGAGGATGAATGGCAAGACGGTCACCGTTTACCTGAATGGTGGCCACAAATTTGAAGGTCGGCTTACCCTGGAAGAAAATGGCGAACAGCTCGTTCTCACCACTTCCAAAGAGACGTTCATGGTCGGGAGAAACGAGGTCATCGCTCACAGCTACAAGGCGTCCTAGCCTCGACCTTCTCGCACCCTTTCCACCCGCAGATGCCGCCCGGACCTTCGTCGGGCGGCTTTCTTTTTATTTTAGATTATCTCGAAATCTATCATCCTCGTTGCTGGATCAGAAGAAAGTATTTTTATTTTAACAGTATCACCTAAGTGATAAGTGAGGCGGTGGCGTTTGCCGGTAACCGTCATCTTTTTCTCATCGAAGAGATAGTAATCGCCAGGAAGAGATTTGAAACGCACGAGTCCGCGGGCGCCGGTGGAGAGTTCTTCCACGAAGAGGCCAAAGTCGGCCATCCAGGCAATAACGCCGTCAAAGATTTTTTCTTTTTCATGTTCTAGGTAGCGACACTGAGCGAGCTTCATCGAGTCGCGTTCGGCAATGGTGGCGAATTGTTCACGTTCGCTGGAGTGAGTACAAAGTCCATCAAGTTCTAATAGATAATTATCAGGCATTTTCTCTTTCTTAATATAAATGTCGAGAAGACGATGGACGACCAAGTCAGGATAACGACGAATCGGTGAAGTGAAATGGGTGTAGTCGCGGAAGGCGAGGCCGAAGTGCCCAATATTTTTGGTGGAGTAGGTGGCGCGGGACATTGTTCGGACGGCCGCGTCGTTCAAGACATCTTCTTCGGGGAGGCCGGCGAGAGTTTTAAGAAAAGCATTAAGGGCGAGGGGGCTAATCTTTTTCCCTTCGTGAGTGAGTTTGTGACCGAAGAGTTTTACAAAGCGCATAAACTCAAGTAATTTCTCAGGGTCTGGGTTGTCGTGGATACGATAGAGGAAGGCGTGGTCGCGGTTCTTAACTAATTTAGAAACATATTCAGCCACTTGTTTGTTGGCGAGGAGCATGAAATCTTCGACAAGTTTGTGACTCTCAAGACGCTCGGCTTTCATAATGGAGATAGGCTTGCCGTCGGCATCAACTTCATAAGCATATTCATCTTCTTCGAAGGCGAGAGCCCCGGCTTTAATTTTTTTCTTATCGAGTTTATGAGCGAGTTCTTTTAATTTGGTTAATTCAGCAACATGTTCACCTGATTTTTTTTCTATAATTCTCTCAACTTCTTCGTAAGTGAAGCGACGATCAGAATTAATAATTGTGCGGCCGAACCATTGACTCAAGATATTGGCTTCGTTGTCTAGAGTGAAGACAGCTGAGAAAGTGAGGCGGTCTACGCCTTGTTTGAGACTACAGAGGTCGTCTGAGAGGGCGTGGGGGAGCATGGGGATAACGCGGTCAACAAGATAGATAGAGGTGGCACGAAGGCGAGCCTCAGCGTCGAGTTTGGTGCCTGGGCGGACGTAGAAAGAGACATCGGCAATATGGACACCGATTTCCCACTGATTATTGGGGAGTTCTTTTATAGAGATTGCGTCGTCAAAATCTCGGGCCCGGACAGGGTCAATGGTTACCGTGAGTACATCACGGAAGTCGCGACGATTTGGGGCCTCTTTCTCGATACTTGTTTGGCCAGTGGCGGCGATGGCCTCGGCTTCGGCAATAACGGCCTCAGGGAAAGGGATTTCTAAGGTGGAACTGTCAACGAAGATCTTCTCCTTTTTTGGAAGATCGGGCTTTTTGTCTTTAATCATTTGGCTATTATAACACATAAACCCCATATCCTTAAGCTTAGGGGTCTTTAATTTGACGTTAGTTGTTATTTTTGTTAAGCTATTCCCCGTATGTTAATGGTCAGATTACAACGTGTAGGACGCAAGAACGACCCCTCTTTTAGGGTCGTCGTTGTTGATTCTAAGGAAGCGGCTCAGAGTGGCAAAGCCATTGAAGTCGTGGGTTCTCACGATGCTCGTAACGACCGCACCGAACTCAAAGTTGATCGTATCAAATACTGGCTATCGGTTGGTGCTCAGGCCTCTCAGACTGTTCATAATCTTCTGGTTAAGAAAGGTGCTCTCGAAGGGGCCAAGGCTGTCGATGTTTCCTCTAAGAAATTAGGTAAGAAAGCCACTGCTGTTATTGCCACCAAGAAGGCTGCTGAAGAGAAGGCTATTAAGGAGGCCGAAGCCAAGAAGGCCGCTGAGGCTAAAGCTAAGGAAGATGAGGCTACTGCTGCTGCTCAAGCCAAAGAAGAGGCTGAGGCTACTGTCGCTGAACCTGTTGTTGAAGAAGCTCCAGCTGTTGAAGCTGCTCCAGAAGAAACTCCTGCCGAATAATTTTAAAACAAAAAGAAAGACCGCCTTCGTTCAACGAAGGCGGTCTTTCTTTTGACATTCAAGTTTAGTTCTTCTACAATTATAAGAAGTTAATCAGGTCGAAAGATTATCAGAAACAAAAGATTTACTGCAATGCATCAAGATCAAGAATTCCTCGACTTTGTTGTTAAAGCGCTTGTCGATAAACCCGAGGCTGTCAAAATCGACCGCAAGGTTGATGAGATGGGTGTCTTAATGACTCTCGAAGTTGATCCGATTGATATGGGTAAGATCATTGGTCGCCAAGGCAACACCGCCAAGGCTATCCGTACTCTTCTTCGCGTTGTTGGGATGAAGTTTAACGCTCGCGTTAACCTTAAGATCAACGAGCCAGAAGGTTCTACCCGTCCTGCTTATGTCCCTAACGGTAATGGTCCAGTTAGTAGCGCTCCTAGCGCCACCAGCTCGGTCGACGCCGCCATGGATGATCTCAAAGATCTCTAACCCGCCGATAGGTCGGGCAAGTTTCAGAGCTTTTAAAAAACAAGAAACTGTGCTATAATTATAGTGCAGTTTTTTGTTTTATTAATTAATCGAAAAATCATGAAAAAATATATAATTAGTGCCGTTCTCCTTGCTCTTATCGTTGTGCCAGCTCTTTCTTATGGAGCAACAGACAATAGCGCCCTTATTGCCCAATTAAGAGCCCAGATTCTTCTTTTACAAAAACAACTTTTGGCGGAGTCCCAACCAATGCCAACCTGTCCTTTCAATAAAGACCTCTCTTATGGTCAGGGCCTGAACGACGGCTTGAGTTCCCAGGTTGTTTTAATTCAGAATGCTCTTCGAGCTAGTGGTTATCTCAATATCTCTAAATCAACTGGTTACTTTGGGACGATGACCCGCTCAGCTCTTCGTAATTGGCAGAGAGACAACAATATCCAAGTTACTGGCTCCCTTAGATCTCTTGAACGATCTATTCTTTGTGGACGAAATGATAATGGCCTTAATACTATTGTTATCAATTCTGTTTCTGGCCCAACCTCAATGGGAGTTAACCAAACCGGTACTTGGGAACTTAAAGTTACCGCTCCGTCTGACACCAATCTAAATTACACTGTTGATTGGGGCGATAATCGGGTTTATCCTCAGATTGCCGGAAGTGCTGTCTCCCCGATAGTTAAGCAAACTTCAACTTTTACTCATGCTTACAGTCAGGCGGGGACTTATACTGTCCGCTTTATGGTTGATAATGGTGCCGTTTGTGTAGCGGCCCCTTGTACCGTGAGGAAGACCGCCGAGACCAGTATGACCGTCGTGGTTGGTGGCGGAGCAGATGCTTACAAATTGCTTATCACTTACCCCGCTGATCCCGCCAATTGGCATGATTATGTTGGAGGTAATTTCTCTAAAACCTTTTCTGTTGCTAATTATTCAAGTTCTCGTAATTATGTTTGGTCTGTCTCTTCTGGCCAATTGCCTAAAGGTTTGAGCTTATCAATCCGAACAACTGCATGTATTACTCTCCCTTGTATATCTGGCCAAGAGTGCCACTCTTCTTGTGTTAATGCTTCCAATCTAGCTGATATTAGTGGTATCCCGACTCAAGCTGGGAATTTCCCTGTTACTTTAAGTGTCGTTGATAATTTTGGTAATACTGGTTGGCTTAATATCAACATTAATATCGAGGCCAAGCCTGCTCACTAAATGTTAAATTTCCACATTATTACTTTGTTTCCCGAGACCATCGAGGCGTATCTAAACGCCTCGATTCTTGGTCGCGCCCAGAAAGAGAAGAAAATAAAAATTTCTTATTATAATCCGCGTGACTACGCTGGTACAATTGGCAAACAAGTGGATGGTAGATTAGATTACAAAAAGACTGACGGTCGTCCTTACGGAGGTGGTCCCGGTATGGTGATGTTGGCTGAGCCAGTGCTTAAGGCCGTGAGTAAAGCTCTCGCTAAAACGAAGACTTCGAAGACTAAGCCCAAAATTTATATTTTTTCTCCCGCTGGCCAAATTTTCGACAATATTCTCGCCGATAAACTTGCTGGCTTTAGAAAAGGGGAATGGTCTGACAAATTAATGACTAAACATATTGTCTTGATCTGCGGACGTTATGAGGGCCTCGACGCTCGGGTCAAAAAAATTCTTAAAGCTGATGACTTATCAGTCGGTCCGTATATACTGACCGGTGGAGAAGTTCCTGCGATGATCGTCGTAGACGCTATCACTCGTCGTTTACCGGGCGTCTTAGGTAAAGATGAATCAATCGAGGAGCGACGCATCTCAATTTCGGAGATTTATACCCGCCCTGAGGTTCTTACTTTCAACAAAAAGAAATATCGCGTCCCTAAGGTCCTCCTCTCCGGCCACCACGCCGAGATTGATAAGTGGAAGCTGAAGAAAAATAGTTTATAATCAAGTTATGAACAAATATATTTATCTAGTTCTCGCTGTTATTCTAATTTTAGGGATAGGGTTATATTGGGTGCAAGGACGTAAACCTAAGAGTAATGAAGTAATGGTCGTTCCTGCTATTGAGGCGAACGTTGAGACGGAAGCTCTTGTAATTAAAGACGAACAAATTTCTAAAGAGGCCAATGTCAAAAATCAGCCAGCTTATATCACCGACGTTTATTCGAAGGAGGGGAAAAATTATTTAGAATTAGACTATATTGAATGGTTCCACGGGACTCCCTCTATTCAAGCGCAAATTGAAGATGGCGGTTGCCCTGTTGTTGAGGAATGCCGATCTTTTCCTAATGGATATCAACGTAATAAAAATCTCCAGCTGAGAACTTATGAAATTTCTTCTACCGCTCCTATTACTGTTAGTAACCTGATTCTTTATAATTTGAAGATGATAGATAAAAAGAATTTTGCCGATGACGTTTATAATAATGTTGTGATTACTTTTTCTAATCTTGCTCAGTCTATAGCTACGATTAAGAGCTGGATCCCGTATGAGGCTCCCTTTAAGGAACCCAAGGCATTTGTCCTTGTCGACGTCAATAATGGGGTGGTGACCAAGCTCGTGGAGCCTTATCAGGAGTAAAAGGCCATTTATCCACAGATTACGCCCCTTGACAGGAAACGGGTTTGACATTTTACCCTGACTGAGATATTATAAGGGCCAGCACAGCAAGATTGAGTTTCTGGCGTTTAAGCTTGCTAATAAATACTTTTTTCCAAAATCTGACACAACCTGCCCAGGCAGGTTTAGTGGCGGATTGCTTCGGGTTATTACCTGAGGCGTTGGCGTTATATTTTTTATAAGCTCCGCTAATTTTTAACATTAGTTAATGAAAAAGAAATACTTCGCGCGGTACAAGAAGCCGCTCGCGACGATGCCCGATTTGGTCGAAGTTCAGAAGCGCTCATACGAATGGCTCATCAAGTCTGGTCTCAAGGAACTTTTTTCAGAATACTCCCCAGTCCGTGATTACTCCGAGAAGAAATTTGCTTTAGAGTTTGTCGGTTTTCAGATCGACGAACCGAAGTATGACGAGTACTATGCTCGTGACAATAATCTTTCCTACGATGCCCCTTTGCGCGTGCGCGTGAAGCTTATTAATAAAACGATGAACCAGGAGAAGGAGCAAGAAATTTTCTTGGCCGATTTTCCATTGATGACCACTCACGGGACCTTTATCGTTAACGGTATTGAGCGTGTTGTCGTGCCACAATTGGCGCGATCTTTTGGCGTCTTCTTTACTGCCAACGAACTTAAGGGTCGCAAATTCTTTGGTGCCAAGATCATCCCAGCCCGCGGAGCCTGGATCGAACTTGAAACCGAGATTGACGATGTCATCTATGTTCGTATCGATCGCAAGCGCAAATTCCCCGTTACTTCACTCTTGCGCGCTTTTGCCGATAAAGAGGGGAAGGCGATTGCTGATGAAGCCCTGATTAAACTTTTTGCCGATGCTAAAGTTGACGCTACTTATATTGAGAAGGCCCTTGCTAAGGATCATGCCAAGACTGTCGCTGATTCTTACGTTGAGATCTATAAGCGTTTACGTGATAGCGACCTTGCAACCCCGGCTAATTCCAAAGAATTCGTTAGTACCTTATTTGATCGTGAGAAATACGACCTCTCGTCTGTTGGTCGTGTTCGCTTTAACCAACGTTTTGGCCTAGCTCTTGATGATGCTGAGAAAGAACGACGGGCTCTATCTTTTAGTGACTTAGTTCAGATTGTTACTCAGATTATTACCTTGAATACTACTAAGGGGTCCAAAGAAGATGACATCGACCATTTAGGCTTCCGTCGGGTGCGTTGTGTCGGCGAAATGCTTCAAGCCAAGATGAAGGTTGGTATGATGCAGATGAAGCGTAATATCCAGGATCGTATGTCGACCGTCGATGCTATCACCGTCCTTCCTGTCCAAATTATTTCCCCTCGTCCTCTCCAAGCTCGTCTTAAAGAGTTTTTCTCAACCAACCAGTTGTCTCAATTCATGAGTCAGGAGAATCTCTTGGCCGAACTTGAGCATTTGCGTACTCTCTCAGCCTTAGGCCCGGGAGGTCTTACTCGCGAGCGTGCGGGCCTTGAGGTTCGTGACGTTCACTCCTCTCACTATGGCAAAGTTTGTCCAATTCATACCCCCGAAGGACCAAACATTGGTTTGATTGTTCACTTAGCATCTTATGCTCGAGTTAATGATTACGGTATTATTGAAGCCCCTTATCGAAAGGTGGTTAACGGTAAAATTACCGATGAAGTTGTTTACCTAAATGCTCTTGAAGAAGAAAAGCACGTTGTGGCTCATGCTGGCGTGAGTTATGACGAGCAGGGGAATTTGCTTGATGAATTTATCGAAGCCCGTCGCAATGCCGCTCCAGGGCTTGTTCGTCGTGACGAAGTTGATTTTATTGACGTCGCTCCTAACCAAGCTTACTCGATTGCGACCTCAATGATTCCTTTCTTGGAGCACGATGACGCGAACCGTGCCCTCATGGGTTCAAACATGCAGAAGCAGGCTGTGCCTTGTGTTGTCCCTGAATTGCCTCTTGTCTCAACTGGTATGGAAGAGAAGGCTGCCCACGATTCTGGCCGCTTAATTATGGCTAAGTCAGCCGGTACAGTTAAGAAAGTTGATGGTCGTCATATTGTGATCAAGAAGGATGATGACAAGGAAGATACTTATGACCTCGCCAACTTCAAGATGACTAACGATTATACCTCTTTCCATCAGCGCCCAGTTGTTAATGTTGGTGATAAAGTTAAGAAAGGGGAAGTTCTTTCTGACTCTTCCTCAACTGTTGGTGGTGAATTATCACTTGGCCAGAATGTCTTCGTTGCCTTCATGCCCTTCGGTGGTCAAAACTATGAAGATGCCATTATTTTATCTGAGAACTTAGTCAAGAACAGCAAATTTACTTCTGTTTATATTGAAGAGTTTGAATCAAATGTCCGTGATACCAAGCTTGGACCCGAACTTACAACTCATGATATTCCTAACGTGGGAGAGACCAAACTTAAGAACTTAGACGAGGACGGTATCGTTCGCGTTGGTGCTGAGGTTGGCCCGAACGACATCTTAGTTGGTAAAATTACTCCTAAGGGTGAGACTGAATTAACTCCTGAAGAAAGATTACTTCGCGCTATCTTCGGCGAGAAGGCCCGTGATGTTAAAGATACCTCTCTTCGTATGCCCCATGGTCGCAAGGGTCGCATTATCGGGATCAAAGTTTTTTCTCGTGAACATGGCGACAAATTAGAGTCTGGCATCATTAAGAAAATTAAAGTTCAGGTCGCTCAATTACGTAACGTCGAAGCCGGTGACAAGCTTGCTGGTCGTCACGGTAACAAAGGTGTTATCTCTAAGATTATGCCTGTCGAGGATATGCCTTATATGGCCGATGGTCGCCCTGTCGATGTTATTCTTACCCCGCTTGGCGTGCCTTCTCGTATGAACTTAGGTCAGATTTTCGAAATGCACTTAGGTCTCGCGGCTCATACCCTTGATTACCAAGCCATTACCCCGGTCTTTACTGGTGTAACGGAAGAAGAAATTAAGGCTGAACTCGTCACTGCGGGCTGGGAGGCTGATGGTAAGACAGAACTCTATGACGGTAAGACAGGTGAGAAGTTTGGGCAGCGCATCGCCGTTGGTCAAATGTATATGCTCAAACTTAACCACATGGTTGAAGACAAGATTCACATGCGTTCAATTGGACCATACTCGCTTATTACCCAACAGCCACTTGGTGGCCGGTCACAAGGAGGTGGTCAGCGTTTTGGAGAAATGGAAGTCTGGGCGCTTGAAGGTTATGGTGCCGCTCACGTCTTGCGTGAAATGTTAACTATTAAGTCTGACGATATCGTTGGTCGTTCGTCAGCTTTCGATTCGATTGTTAAGGGTGAGCCGGTTAAGCAACCAAATATTCCTGCGTCGTTTAATGTTATGTTGAACGAACTCCGGGGTCTTGCCATGGACATTGAATTAAAGAAACTTGATTAATCGTCATCACTAAAAATATTATGAAAGATTTAAACAAAAACTTAGAGCCAGAATTAGTTCTCGATCCAGATGAGGATCTCGCTCCAATCAAGCGCCCCACTCGTCCTCTCGAGAAGGTAACTGACTTCAACGCGGTGACGATTAAATTGGCTTCGCCTGAACGTATTGTTGAGTGGTCTTATGGTGAGGTTACCAAACCGGAGACTATTAACTACCGGTCTGGCCGTTCCGAACGTGGGGGTCTCTTTGATGAGCGCATTTTTGGACCAGAAAAGGATTATGAATGTTATTGCGGTAAGTATAAGCGTATTCGTTATAAGGATATTATTTGTGAGAAATGCGGTGTCGAAGTAACCCGCTCGATTGTTCGTCGTGAGCGTATGGGTCACATTGAGCTGGCCAGTCCAGTTGCTCACATTTGGTTTGTCCGGGGCGTCCCATCTCGTATTGGGTTACTCCTAGGTCTAACTGTGGCTGATGTGGAAAAGGTAATTTATTTTGCCGGCTACATCATTACTAAGGTTAGCGATGAAGACAAGGTTAGAATCTTGAAGGATCTTGACGGTGAGTACAAGCAGAAGATGAAGATGATTAAGGACGAAGCGGAGAAAGAGAAACTCAAGAATTCCTTTATCGAGACCAAGCGCCAAGTTGAGAGTATTGAACCATGGCGAGTTATTGATGAGATTACCTATCACCGTTGGTCCCTTAAGTATGGTCCGGTCTTTGAGGCTGGGTTAGGAGCCGCTGCTATCTACCAAATTTTTAAGGGTCTTGATTTGGGTAAATTGGCTGAGGCCTTAGCTCTTCAGTTAGCGAAGGCTAGCTCCTTGGAACGTCCTAAGTTGCAGAAGCGTTATAATCTTGCTCGCTCCCTTGAGCGTTCAGGCGTACGCCCTGAGTGGATGTTCTTGAAGGTTATCCCAGTTATTCCGCCCGCCCTTCGCCCGATGGTTGCCCTAGATGGGGGACGTCATGCTACTTCGGATGTTAATGATCTTTATCGTCGTGTGATCAATCGTAATAATCGTCTCAAGAAATTAATTGAACTTAATGCGCCTGATGTTATTTTGCGCAATGAGAAGCGTATCCTTCAAGAAGCTGTTGACGCTCTCTTGGATAATACCATGCGTCAGGGGGCTGGTGACGGTGCCATGAGCCAGGCTCAACGCCGCCCACTTAAATCTCTGGCTGACAACCTTAAGGGTAAGCAAGGCCGTTTCCGTCAGAACTTGCTTGGTAAGCGTGTTGATTATTCAGGTCGTTCAGTTATCGTTGTTGGACCAGAATTGTCTCTTGATCAGTGTGGTCTACCTAAACAAATGGCTTTGGAACTCTTCCGTCCTTTTGTTATCTCTAAAATTCTAAATCAAGAACTTGCTTACAATATTCGTGGAGCCGGTCGTCTTATCGACGAAGGGGTACCAGAAGTTTGGGCCATTCTTGAAGACGTGATTGAGAATAAATATGTCATGTTGAACCGTGCACCAACTTTGCACCGTTTGGGTATCCAAGCCTTCAGACCAGTTTTGATCGAAGGTAACGCTATCCAATTGCACCCTCTTACTTGTGCCGCCTTCAACGCGGACTTCGATGGAGACCAGATGGCTGTTCACGTTCCGCTCTCTGCTGTTGCTCAGAAAGAAGCACGCGAAATTATCGCAGCTAATAAAAATATCTTAAAGCCAGGTTCGGGAGATCCCGTTGTTAATATGCGCTTGGACGTTGTCCTTGGCTGTTATTGGGTAACCAAGCTTATTGATGGTGCGAAGGGCGAAGGTAAATTCTACGCCACTCCCCACGATGCTATCTTGGCCCACGATTTTGGTGAAGTGGATTTGCGCGCTAAGATTAAAGTCTTGGCCACAGACAAAGTTCGCTATGCTGAATTCGGCGGAGCTTTATTCGAAACCTCGGTTGGACGCTTACTCTTCAACAATAATTTGCCTAAGGATTATCCTTATCTAAATAAAGAAATTGGTGGTAAGGCCATGTCTAAGTTGGTTGAGGAAGTTATCGCTCGTTACGGGGCTGAAGAATCAGCCATTGTCCTTGATAAAATTAAGAGCCTTGGTTTCAAATATGCGACAAAGTCTGGTACGACTTGGGGTATTGATGACGTCCAGGTCCCCGCTGGTAAAGGTGAAATTATTGTCGAAGCCAAGAAGAATGTTCAAACAATTGAATCTAATTATGAAGATGGTTTGCTCTCGTCCAATGAGCGTTATCGAATGGTGATTGAAGTTTGGAACAATGCTAAAAACAAAGTAGAAAAAATTGTTCCAAGCGCTTTGCCTGTTGATGGCTCTGTCTCTTACATGATCGACTCTGGGGCGAGAGGTTCGGTTAGTCAGGTTGTGCAGATGGCCGGTATGAAGGGTTTGATTATTAACACCGCTGGACGCTTGATCGACTTCCCAATTATCCCTTCTTACAAAGAAGGTCTCTCACCACTTGAATACTTCATTACGACCCACGGTTCTCGTAAGACCTTAGCGGACACCGCCTTGAACACTGCTAAAGCTGGTTATATGACCCGTAAACTTGTTGATGTCTCTCAAGACGTTATCGTGACCGAAGAAGACTGTAATGATAAGGAGGGTAAATATGTTTCTAAAGCCAATATCTCAGCGCTTGATAGTGGTATTGCTAAATTAATTGCTGGCCGTTACTTAGCTCGTGACCTTGTTGGTACTGATGGTAAGGTCCTCTTCAAGAAGGGTGACTTCTTGACCAAGGCTGATGCTTTCTCTGCTGAAGAGGGTGGGGCTGTTGAAGCTTGGATTCGCTCACCGCTTTCTTGTCAGGCTGTTAAGGGCGTCTGTCAGAAATGTTACGGTCTTGATATGGGTCGTGGTGTTATCGTTGCTCTTGGACAAGCTGTTGGTATTGTCGCCGCTCAAGCTATTGGAGAACCAGGTACTCAGCTAACAATGAGAACAAAGCACACTGGAGGTATTAGTACTGGAGGTGTGGACATCGTCGGTGGTTTGCCTCGTGTTGAAGAAATCTTCGAACGTCGCACTCCGAAAAATCCCGCCCTTGTTGCCACCGTCTCTGGTGAAGTCCAGGAGGTGAGAAATGTTGGGAAGGAATATATCATTTCTGTTTTAGTTGATCCTGAACATCGCAAGAAGGCTTCTGATAGCACCGTCGAATATAGCGTTCCTTTCATTTTGACCGTTCTCGTGAAGAAGGGTTCGAAGATTAAGAAGGGTGATATCTTGACTGATGGCTCTGTCGAATTGCCCGTCCTCTTCAAGTTGGCTGGCAAAGATGCGACCGAGAATTACATTATGAAAGAGATTAATGCTATCTACGAATTGCAGGGTGTTAATATCGCCAGGAAGCACGTGGAGTTGATCGTTAAGCAAATGTTCTCTCGTCGTAAGGTTAAGGATCCTGGTGAGACCAAGTTTGTCACTGGTGAGATTATTGAGCTCGTTGAATTAACTGAAGAAAATATCGTTATGGCGGCTCAAGGTAAACAAGAAGCCGTTGGAGACATTGTCCTTCTCGGTATTTCTGAAGTGGCCCTATCTACCTCAAGCTTCCTTGCCGCTGTCTCCTTCCAGCACACAACTAAAGTTCTTATCGAGACTGCTATTAAGGGCAGCACTGACCATCTTCGAGGACTCAAAGAAAATGTTATCATTGGCCGTCTGATCCCTGCTGGTACTGGTCTTATTCCTGGCTACGGCCACGAAGAAGAGGAGGCTCAACAGGCTCTCGCTGAATCAGCTTACGAAGATCAAATCAAAGCCAAAGAAGAGGAGGTTGCTTAAGTTAAAATTATCCGCTAATTAAAAAACGCAATGAAAAAGTTTTTGATTGGTTTGGTTATCGTTCTCGTGATTGTTATTGTTGGCTTAATCTTTTATCGTCCCAATATAACTCCAGCTCCAGCTGATGATAAAACCCCCGTTCAAATTTCTATGACCAAGACTGATTGGCAGAATAAATTACTAGAAATAACTAATTTGGTTAAAGCAACTTTCCCTGGAGAGGGGATTGGCGAGGAGGGTAGTCGACCACTTGGTATCGGAAAAGTTTTCAATTTTGAGGGTACCAATGGTGCTTTGGTGGACCTTGGTGTTGGCGGCGCCTCGACAAATGAGGTAGCCATAGTGATGTCTATTGATGGTAATTTGCAGGTAATGGGCCTTCCTGTTGATGGGCAAAACCGAAATAATTTTCTTTCTGGCGGATCAGTTACCCATAGCGATATAATTGACATTGATACAGATAAGTTGGTTATCTACTTTGCTAGTTGGGGAGCCCTTGACGCAAAAACAGTGAATTGTGACCTCAAGGCTTATTCTTGGGATAAAAATAATAAAGTTTTTGTCTTGGATCAGGCCAATACGCAAATCCTCAGGACTGATTATTGTAAAACTAGTCAACCTCAGGGAGATATCTAAAATAGGAGTCTTTTGCTAAGATAATTATATGGCATCTTCGGTTGAACAAATTAAATCGAAGCTCGGGATTGTTGACGTCGTTAGCTCCTATATGAAGTTGGAGAAGGCGGGTATTAATTATCGGGGCTGTTGCCCCTTCCATAATGAGAAAACCCCGTCTTTCTTCATCTCTCCCGCCCGTGGTTCTTACCACTGTTTTGGCTGTAATCGGGGTGGGGATATCATCAGCTTTGTTCAGGAGATTGAGGGCGTAGATTTTCTCGAAGCTCTTAAGACCTTGGCCGAACGAGCGGGGGTGGAACTTGAGACCCTCGCTCAGGCTCCCAAGACGGATAATCGTTTGTTTACTCTACTTGATGAAGCGACCAATTTTTATTTCAAGCAACTTGTGGGGAAGCCCGAAGCCCTAAATTATCTCTACGAGAGAGGCCTAACCAAAGAGACAATTAAAACTTGGCGTTTAGGTTTCGCGCCCGAAGGTTGGCGAAGTTTAAGTGAATATTTACTTGGTCGCGGATACCGTGAAGATGAGATGATTAAGACTGGGGTGGCTGTTGCTCAGACGGCCCATGCTGGTCAGGGCCGAGTTTATGACCGTTTCCGTTCCCGTATTATGTTCCCGTTATTTAATCCAACGGGGAAGGTTGTCGGTTACTCTGGGCGTATCTTTGGGCCTAATCAGGAAGATACCGCTAAATATATTAATAGTCCTCAGACCGAACTTTATGACAAGTCACGCCTTCTTTATGGCTATGATCGCGCGAAGCAGGCGATGAGGCAAAAAGATTTTTGTGTTTTTGTTGAAGGGCAATTTGATGTAATCATGTCGCATCAAGCCGGGATGACTAACACGGTAGCGGTTTCTGGCACGGCGATGACCTCTGAGCATGTTCAACTTATTAAGAGGCTAACTGATAATGTTGTCTTGGCTTACGACTATGATTTGGCTGGTCTCTCGGCTTCACGTCGGGCGATTGACCTCTTGAGAAGCGAAGGGTTAGATGTAAAAATTGCTAAACTTCCTTCGGGCCAAGATCCGGCTGAAGTAATTAAGGCTGATCCGGCTGAATGGCTAAAGGCGATAGAAGGAGCAAAACATTATATCGATTTCATGATTGACGCCTTGCAAGAAGAAGGGAAAAAAGGTTTAGAATTAAACTTGGCGATCAATACCCATGTCCTTCCTTATATCAAAGCGCTAGAGAAAAAGATGGAGCAAGCCCACTTTGTCGTTAAGTTGGCTAACCTTTTGTCTATCGGGGAAGAAGCTATTTGGGGTGATTTACAAAAGATTTTGGTAAATACTGACGAGGCTCAAAAGCCTAGTTCTTCTGAGGACGGGACCGTCCCCTTAATGACTCGGTCTAGATTAATAGAAGAAAGACTTTTTGGACTTTATTTCTTGTTAATAGCTAGAGGAGAAGAAGAAAAACTTGCCCTTAAGTTGGCAGAATTACTCAAAAATGATAATTTTATAAAGAAAAAAGAGGAATATGCGGGGAGCCATGATCGGCTCGCCTTGGCCGCCGAATTGGTGTATGATCCTGCTAGTGATTTGATAAAAGAGATAGCGAGTCTCGCCCAGGCCTGGCAGGAAGAAGGTCTAAAAGAAGAGCTCCGTGAAGCCTTAAAGGCGGTTCAAGTAGCCGAGAAGAAAGGAGACCGAGAAGCTCTCGCTAGTAATTTACAAAAATGTCAAAATTTAACTTTAGCCATTAATAATTTTAAAAAGTCTTAAATATATGAAGAAAAAAACTAAAGTCGTTGCGAAGAAAAAAGCCGTCAAGAAAGCCAAGGTTGTGAAAAAAGTTGTTAAGAAGGCGAAGGTCGCCAAGAAAAAGGTGACCAAGAAAGCCAAGGCTGTGAAAAAGGTTATTAAGAAGGCTAAGGTGGTAAAGAAGAAAGTTGTTGCTAAAAAGTCAGCCAAGAAACCTGCGGGTAAGGGTTTTGTCATCCATAAAAAAGAAGTAGTCGCCATGAAGAAAGAGGGTCAGACCATGGAGTCTAAGCTGAAGCAGAAGATGGACAACTTGATCGGCAAGGGCAAACAACGCCACTTTGTAACTTACTCAGAGATTCTAAAAGAATTTCCTAATATTGAGAATGATATTATCTTCTTAGACGAACTCTATACCAAGTTTGAAGAGTCGGGGATTGATATTCTTGAAGAAGGATCTTTGCTTGATTCAGATATGAAAGTGGATGAGAAGATCAAACATGAACGAGGTGATGTCTCTCTTGACTCTGTCCAAATGTACTTGCGTGAGATTGGCCGTCACAAACTCCTTAACGGTAATGAAGAAAAGGATTTAGCTAAAAGAATTTTGGCTGGGGATGATGATGCCAAGAAAGATCTGGCCAATGCCAACCTTCGTCTTGTTGTCTCGATTGCCAAGAAATATATTGGCCGTAGTCAAGACTTAACCTTACTCGATCTAATTCAGGAGGGGAATATCGGCCTCTTCAAGGCCGTAGAAAAATTTGACTGGCGCAAGGGTTATAAGTTCTCAACCTACGCCACCTGGTGGATTCGTCAGGCTGTCACTCGTGCTTTGGCTGACCAGTCACGTACTATCCGTATTCCGGTGCACATGGTGGAGACTATCGCTAAGTATAAACAGGTTTATCGTCGCTTAGCTCAAGACTTGGGTCGTGACCCGTTGCCACAAGAAATTGCTACCGAGATGGGTGTTGAGGTTGAGAAAATCCACACCATTGAGAAGATTGATCAGAGCACTGCAAGTTTAGATAAGCCAACCGACGACGATGATGATAAGAGCACCTTGGGCGAATTCATCGCCGACGACAAGATTGCTTCCCCCGACCAAGACACCTCCCGTCGTATCCTTCGTGATCAGATTGATGAGATCATGAGCGACCTCACGATGAAAGAACAACGAATTTTGGAGATGCGTCATGGTCTCAAAGATGGGGTAATGCGCACCCTCGAAGAAGTGGGTAAAGAGTTTGGTGTCACTCGTGAACGCATTCGTCAGATTGAGGCTAAGGCTCATGAGAAGATAAGACAGCATGAGAAGGCGAAGAAACTTCAAGGTTATTAGACCGCTCGGCTTAGCCAATAAAACAACACAGAAAACCCCTCCAGCGAGGGGTTTTCTTATCGGAGCTGACATTACGTTTATATTGACAAATAGCTTTAATAGGTGCATAATAATGGGCAGAAAGTTATGGCTCGTGTGAGTCTGACAATGGAAAAGTACGCCAAAACGGAAGGAGAATTCCATCATGGCAGAGAAGCCCGAAGAAAAGAGTTTTGAGGAGGTAGTAAAGGGGGAACTCGTGAAGATGAGGCAGAGCCTTCGGTGGATATCCGATGTCTCCATCCTTGTCTTCATCACCCTCCTTTCCGTCATCATTTTTCAGGCGAGATGGGGTGTCGAAGACAAGGCCGTCCTGGCCGAGCTTCAGTCCATCCACAGGGGGCAGGTCATCCAGTACAAGGAAGACCACCTGTACCTGACATACGACGACCTTTCGTCTGGGCACTACAAGGTTGTCCACGTCGTCAATGGGTCAGACGGTACGGCCTTGCTCCAGATCCCCGGGCCACATGGCTATGGGGAACGGGTGGTTAGGAAGATCCCTCTCGAGCTGCTGGTCGAAGGTAAGGAGTTCGACATTGACGGGACGTTTAGCCCGAAGCTGAATGACCCGTCCCAATGATTTAGCGGCCCCACACGGGGTGCGTGAGAGAGGTCTCGCGCGCACGACGTGTGGGGCTTTTCTGTTGTTCGTTAAAGTGAGGTCTCGTTTAATTAAGCGAGAATTAATTCAGTCAAACAACCTCGTGTAGTTATGGCCAGCCGGTTTTTGTCATCCTTTGTTCGCAGAACTATGACAAAATGGCCATGACGAAACGTAAGAAAACCCCTCGCTGGAGGGGTTTTCTGTGTTGTTTGGCTGAGTTAATTTGAGTTTTTTACTGGGTCGCCGTACTTGTCCCGGCGACAGCACCAGTGGTGGTGGCAACAGGAGCAACAGCGGCGGGAGCGGTTGTGGCAGGGAGGGTTAAGAGGAGGTCAACAGCGGCAGAAAGGGCCTCGCTTTGGTAAGCAAAACCACGGGGGGAGATACCGCCTTGAGGATCAATGATGAAGGTGGTTGGGGTACCAGGGGCACGGAGGGCCATGGCCTCGTCCTCACCCTTCTGGATCTTGTCAGCGTATTTGTTGGCGGCAACGCAGGCGTCGAAGCTCTTCATGTTGATACCTAGTGCCTTGGCGGTCTCGCCGAGTTTGACTGGATCGAGTCCATTATTGGATGGGGTAATTTCAAAAATTTTATCTACGAATTGCCAGTACTTGTCATTGCCACCAAGTTCATTCACACATTCGGCGGCTAAGAATTCAGCGCGAACTTTGGAGTGAATTTGATCAAGCGGGAAAGGACGGTAGACAATAGCCAATTTGCCAGTAGCGACATATTTGGCCTCAAGACCTTTGAGTTGGGTGTGATAATACTTACAGGCTGGGCACTCTAGATCGGTGTAGGCAATAATTTTAACCGGAGCGTTGGCATTACCCAAGATATGATCTGTATTATCGACAGGTCGTAATTTGCTTAAGTCGAATTGATTAACGTCGAAGATTCCACCGCGACCATCGTCTAAGGTAAGAATTTTATCTAAGGCTTGGCTGGCCGCTCCAGTTGAACTGGCGTTATTCCCACTGGTGGTCCCAGATTTATCTTTAAAATAAACAGCACCGCCGATAAGCAGGATGCAGACAATAATTGCAACGGGCACTAACCAGGAACTTTTGCTTTCTTCCATAATAATTTTGATTAACCTTATAATTTACCCCATTATAAAGGAAAGATTAGCTAAGTCAAAATCTCTCCAAATGAGGCCATATCTAGCGAATTTCGGCTCCCGAGGTGATATCGGCGTCTGGGATAAGGAGAACTGGCCCCTCATTTTCGGTTGAGGCCGCCAAGAGCATGCCCTGACTTTCTAGCCCCATTAATTTCCTCGGTTCTAAATTTGCGACGATGACGATCTTTTTTCCAACTAATTTTTCTGGTTCGTAGGCTTTGCCAATGCCCGCAATAATTTGTCGTTTTTCGTCTCCCATATTTACCTCGAGCTTCAGTAGTTTGTCTGAGCCCTCAACCCTCTCGGCTGAGACGATCTCCACAATTCTTAATTTTACTTTACTAAATTCCTCGTAATTTATATTTTCCATATCTTAATATTTCTATTTGACCTTTTTTTAAACTAATTAATGTCGAGGGTTGTCCGGCTAATTTTTTGCCATTTGATAAATAAAAATCTATTTTAGTGCCGAAATAATTTCTGGCGTCAGAGATTGTCGAAGCCGGTGGGGATCCCTCGGGGTTAGCTGAGGGGGCAATGAGTGGTCCCGTCTTTTTAATTAACTCATTTAGGAATTTATTCTTTGGAAGGCGGAAGGAAAGCTTTTTGTTAAAAGCGACACTGACTGGCCCGGGCCAAATTTTGGTTAAAATCTTCTTACTCTCAGGATCTAGTTTTATTTTGAATTTTTCTAAATCTCGGATTGAAGAAATAAGAATAATAAAGGGTTTACTTGGCCCCCGGCTCTTAAGCCTTCTCACCCTAGTGACAGCTTTTTTGTCGAGGGCTTGGGCTACCAGACCGTATAGGGTATCAGTCGGGATGACTCCCACCCCGCCGGTTTTAAGAATATGGGCTATTTCTTTTTCGTTTTTCATTATGTTAAAATTAGCACAGTTTATAACTTAACAAAAGACTTTATGTTTAGTGATTATTTTGAGATAAGTTTGGGAGATTTTAATCAAGAGTTTTTTGAGTCCTTGCCTGATAACCGTCGGATCGAGGCTCCGACAATGAAGACTGAGAAATTTTACCACACCGTTTTTGTTGATGGCGATCAGGCGGGGATAGTTGGCTTTATCCCAGCGGAGAATATGTCCGATACGGGTTTTGTTCAGATTCTTTTAGCCCCCGCTTTCCGGGGTAAGGGTTTGATTGGTAAAATTTATGATCGAATGATTGAGCTCCACAGTTTGAAGACCCTTTATGCCACAATCGAGAAGAGTAATTCCGCTTCTGTCAGAGCTCACGATAAAATTGGTTTTAAAATGTTGCCCGAGGAAAAGCTTCAAGATCTACGTGCTAAAGGCCTGCTCCAACCAGATGAGATAAGAATGGAAAGGGACGTTTAATCGGGTGCACCTTGCAGGGTTCGAACCTGCGACCTTACGAATGTGAATCGTACGCTCTAACCAACTGAGCTAAAGGTGCAAAAATAAGGGAGTGGCGTCGCCTTGCTCCTTATTTTTGTGGACCTAGCGAGAATCGGACTCGCGCCTCTACAATGCGAATGTAGCGTCGTACCACTAGACTATAGGCCCCCACAAGCCCTTATAATTTACCTTTATTTCTTCTTTTCAGCAAGCCTCAAATAGGGGATAGGTTGACAAAAGGTGGCTATTGTGCTACAATTAAAGAGGAAGGGTGATCTTCGAAAACATGGGTATTAAGCCCTCAAGAAAGGACACATCATGAAGAAGCATTTCTTGTTTCCTCCCATCCTCTTGCTTGCCCTGTTTGGTGGAGCAGTGGGAATCTGGGGTTCAAGTATTCTCCCCCAGGCTGGCGAAGAGTCGTCCCCCGGCTTCTTGGTTGGAGTGTGGCACGGGGTGATCTCTCCGATCACTTTTGTCATCTCTCTCTTCATGAGCCATGTCGACTTCGTCGACACTTGCGGTGGACCCAAGTATATCATAGGCTTCTTGTTTGGCGGGGCCGTCCTTCTCTTCGGGGGGAGGGCCTTGTCCCAGAAGCTATACTAGCCAGTGCTCCGGCATCGGTCTAGTCCAGTTCGTCGAGCCCCTGTCGCAGCTTGTCTGTGGCCGGGGCTCTTGTTTTTTTAATACAAATTAGAGTTTGATTTTCTTAGCTAATTTCTCAGCTTCACTCAGAAGCTTGGCAAATTGATTAAGGCCGGCTTGCCAGAATTTAGGATCTTCGATGTTAAGGCCAAGCTCAGAAAAAATATCTTTGGGGCTCTTGGCGGTGCCGGTGCTGAGAAAGATTTTTACTTCTTTTATAAATTTCGGATTTTCTCTTACTTTAGCTTGCAGGGCTTTGGCGATCAGGAGGCCCGAGGCATAAGAATAGACGTAGAAGAAGTTGCGGAAGTGGCTCCAGTGTACCCACCAATTCTCGCTACCTTTGGGATAAGTCACGGCTTCGCCTAAATATTTTTTCATCTCGGCCAGCCACATTTTGCCGATAACTTCTTTAGACAGATAGCCTTGTTCACGATAAGTCTTGTGTAGAGTTTGTTCGAAGCGGTAAGCCGCCACTTGGCGGAAGATGGTACCAATCTCGTCATCAAGCTTGGCCATCATTAAGGTTAATTTTTCTTGTTCAGACACATTTTCTCTTGAAGATTCTAACACAATGTCTTCGAAGAAGGTGCTCGCCACTTCAGCCGTGGAGATGGGAGTGCCAAAATAAATGGGGCGGCTGTTTTTGCGAATGAGCTCATTGTTAATACCATGTCCCACTTCGTGAGCGAGAGTTTTAACGTCGCGCCATTCTCCAGTGTAATTAAGAAGAATATAGGTTGGGAGAGTGGGAGAATGACTAATACAGAAGGCTCCTCCTCTTTTGCCCTTTTTAGGCAAGACGTCGATCTGGCCGTTTTTAATAAAGCTAGTAAAAATTTGGCCGAGTTCGGGATCAAGCTTTGCTAATTGATTTTGAACTAAATTTTGGGCGTCAAGGAAGGCCCACTTTTTGTTAATTTTCCCCACTGGTACTCCACGCTCGAAATAGCTAATTTTCTTTTGCTTAAGTAATTTAGCTTTGAGCTGGTGGTAACGTTTGGCTAGCTTGAAATTATCCTCAACCGCTTCAAGCATGGCCTCAACTGTCTTTTTATCAATATCGTCACCTAAGAGACGAAGTGTTTCGGGCTCTTCGGCGCCACGGATTTGATCCATGGTCTTTTTGTGTTCGAGAACAGCGTTTAATTCTTGTTCGGCGACGGGGGCCCAAGTGGCGAGGATCTCATTGGCTGCTTGGCTGGCTTGATCTCGCTTCTTTTTATCCTGGTTAGCACATTCGGAGAGAAGGGTGGGAAAGTTTTTGCCCCCACGTTCTTCTTCGGCGAGGAGTGATTCGATAAGTTCAACCCAGCGGTGGTAACTAGTGTCAGAGAGTTGATTAATAATTTTTTCTTCGGCGTCAGACTTGGTATAGCGCCCGGTCTCAAAAAGTTTTTTAAGTAATTGGTGATAGGGGGTAAGCTCTGGCGCCTTGAGGAATTTTTTTTGAGTTGTTACTCCAATTTTACTTAAGTTAAGAGTAAAAAACTGAATATCATTATCAATCTTAACCGCGACATCTTTAGCCTGATTGAAACTGGCCTTGATCTTGGCGTTGCCCTTCTCTAATTCACCACGGAGAGAGAAGTAATAGCAGACTTGGTCGTTGGTGCCAGATTGCGCGTCCCAGGCTTCGAACTCCTTGAGGGCGACCGCGAGCACTTTAGGGTCACTCAAATAATCTTTACGAATTCGCCATTTGTTAATAAAGACATAACTAGCTTTCACTGACTCGGCCTGCTTCTTGGCGATATTGGGGTCAGTATCGCTCTTAAATAAGGGTTTTAGGTTCCATTTCATATGGGCCAATTATACAGGAAAAAGCCATAAAATCGAGAGGTTTTGAATCCTTGCCTTTTTCGTCTTTTTTGTTTAAAATTGAGGAGTTCCTTAAAAATTATATTCCGCGGTAGCTCAGTTGGTAGAGCGGCCCGCTGTGTCACATGAGTTCAAATATGGTATACTTGTATGAGTATGCCAGACAAAAGAACTTATAAAGACCGTGCTGTCTATTTGCGCCAAGCTGTATCTCTTCGTCGTAAAAAATTAAGAGAAATGGCTCGTGCGTCAAAAGGTAGCAAGTGTGCGATATGTGGTTATTCTAAGAGTCAGAGCGCTCTCAGTTTTCATCATATTGATCCTAAGAAAAAAGATTTCGGTTTATCTGTAAGAGGATTAACTAGATCTTGGGAGAAGATAGAGAAGGAGATTGCTAAATGCGTTTTGCTTTGCGCTAATTGTCACATGGAAGTACACGAAGGTATTACGCAGCTTCCTAAAGGAATTTAGGAATGAATAACAAGGTGAATTGCTGGAAGCCCTAACGTCAAGACGAGGGTAATCAGCAGCCAAGCCCCGAGAGAAATCAGAGGGAAGGTTCAGAGACTATCTCGAAAGAGAGTACTCCGTAAGTACGGGGGAAGCGCCTTGCACCCAGACCGGGTGATGATATAGTCCACGCCTTTTGGAAACATCAGGATTAGTGTAACGGGTTGGTCGTAGGTTCGAGTCCTACCCGCGGAGCAGGATAGGACAAGAGGGCACGAAAGTGCTCTTTTGTTGTTTATTCTCAACGTCTTTTGTGAGTTCGAGAGTTTCATTTACCTTCGGCATCCAATCAATCAAAAACTGGAACGCTTTTGTGTACTCTGCCCTTATATCTCCCCGTAGAACCGAGACGTTCGAGAAAGAGTAAGACAAGAGCAAGCGACGCTCTTCCACTGTAGCCTTTTTGCTTAAATATATTTCTCTTGCTCGTAGAGCGAGCTCGTGAAGGGCGATACCAACTCTATAGTATTCTGTGTTGTCAGACTTCAATTTGCTTAGCGAATTTATTAAGTCAGTTTCTTCTTGCCTAAACTCCTCAATTTTTTGGTCATATTCAGAGGGAGAAATTCTACCATCTAGGCGGTCATCATAGAGAACCTTTTTCCTCTGTTGGATACGAGTAAGGCTATTGTTTATACTCTGGACCTGTGTTTCGTGATATATAATTTCTTCGCTATGACTCTCTTTGAGGGCCTTGTTAAGAACAGCAAGAATCCTTTCGTTTTTGGGTGCTGTAGCGATTATAAGGTCCAGCAAGTAGTTCTCAACATTTTCTTGTTTAATATATTGCCTCTTGTCGGCTAGTTGAGCTTTGCACTGTTTGCAAGCCCCATACCAAGAGCCTTTCTGTTTTTCCCAGGTTACAGTCTTGCCACAATTTCCACAAAATATCTTACCTCTTAATTCCTTAAAATGTTTGTTGTGGTAGGGAGCACTACCCCTGGTCATTTTTTCCCTGACTTGGCCAAAGAGGTCTTTATCAATTAACGGTTCGTGCTTCCCTTGATAGACCTCACCTTTCCAGACAAACATTCCATAGTAGAAGGGGTCAGAGAGAAGTTTGTGAATCTTGCTTTTAACTACTCGAAAACCACCACGGCTTCTTAGCCCAAGCTTATACATTTTGTCCCCCAAAGAGTCTGTTGAGTAGTTGCCTGTGGCATAAAGGTCAAACATTTTTTTGATATAAGGAGCAACCTTCTCATCAACAACGTGCACCTTGTGGCCCTTCTCTCCTATCGTTCTATAACCCAGCGGTGGCTTTGTTGGTAGCCACCCTTCCTTTGACTTCTGTTTTTGGCCTTTTTTAACTTCCTCCGAAAGATTATCAGTATAATTTTTGGCGAACAGTATCCTGATTCCCCAATTAAGCTTTTCTTGTGATTTAGAATACTTGTGCAAGACTATACCGTCTTTGACTAAATGAATCTGTCGATTTTCGTTTTTATCAAGCCATTCATCAATAAAAATTGCGTCCTTAAAATTACGAGTTAATCTGTCGACCTTTTCGCAGACGAGTATGTTTATTTTGTTCTTATCCATATAGGCCATCATTTCGTTGAAGGTCGACCTTTGTTTTTTACCACTAGCCGATTCCGAAACTCTAAAGGCCTTGGCCACTTCAAACGAGTGCTTGTCACTATAATTCTTCAACAGCTCCTGCTGAGCGTCTAGGGAGTAACCTGTTTCCTCCTGTTCCTTCGAAGAGACTCTGGGGAAGATTACTGCCTTAACCATTTTTGTAATTTTTTCCATATTATTATCTTTCATTATTTTAATTCTAACAATTAGCGAATTAAACTCAACTTATAATTTTCAACCATCTTTTATTTTTTCTCGATAATCTATTTTTGCTAGCAAGTCGAAAAAGTTGGTCAACCCACAAAGTATTCTAGAGGCGTCAGTCTTGTCTATCACTAGCCCGTATTCTTCCTCCACAATCTGCTTGAATTCTCTAATTGTCTCTGGGCTTATTGACTGCTTCGGTCCTGAACAAGACAGCTCAATATCCTCAGTATCAAAATTGCCGTCTAGTTTATGAACAATTAACCTACCTATTATAATTTTATTTTTACCATTAGCCCGACTTTTCCTTCTGATTTTAGAGGAAATAAAAAGTTTGACGATATGGACCACAGAAAGAAAGTTTTTCGGTGCGACGCATATCAGAAGGGAGGCAAGAGTCGGCAACTTGTTTTTCCTCCTTTCGCATATGAGCCCCACCGTGCATAAGGCCAGTTTTACAACATTGCTCTTAGGGTTGGTTCTCTGTGGTTTGTTCATTTTCATTTTTATTACTAACTTGTTTAATCTCTTGCGTGTATCAAAGACTTCAGTATTTTTATCCCTGAAATAAATTTCTGGGGCTCAACTGAAGCTTGCCCACATAAAAAATCCCTAACCAAACGCTCCCTACCTTTGAAGTCCTCAAAGGAGAAGAACATTTTGTCTGGGATTGTCATATCAACATCTGAGACTTTATACCCCTTCGCTATTAAGAAGGCGGTTATGTAGAAGTCCCTGGTCAGGAATTTTTTATTTTCATTTTCCATAATTATCGGTTATGTAGACAGGCTAACACAGATAATTATAGAGGAGGGCTAAAACGTGTTAAGAAGTTACGTCGAAAGCCCCCTTTCTTTTAGGGGTATGGAGCAGTATCCACGCATCTACATAGTCGATACCTAGTTCCTCTAGGTCCTTTTGGTAAATAGGATTTCTAAAAATAATTTCACTGTTGGTCATCTTAGGAAAAAACATTTTTGCCAAGATTCCTCTAAAACCAATATCTCTCAAAATATCGTCAAGACCTTTCTTGAGCCTAAGCTTTTTTAGGTCGCTCAGTTTGATAGCTATATTTGGGTGAGAGTTAACATACTCAAAAAAATCAGCTATGTCTGTCTTAGAGTGAAGTCGGCTAAGTTCGTGTCCGTTTACTAAAATACAGAGTATATTCGGGTCGAAATTTACCCTGTACGCTATGTCGTCTAAGTTCGAACCGTAAGGTTGGTAACCCATATTATTTTCATTTTCATCTTATAAATAAAGCCTTTAGCCTTTGCGAAGATTCCTGTCTACCTTGAGCTTATTCAGAAGACTAAAAACCCATCTTCACGATATAGACTATCTGATTTTCAGTAGTATTTTTATTGTACTTGACAATTCTTTACAGAACAAGTCTTTTGGTCAATAATGAAAAAGTGAGAGATTTACTAAAAGAAATGAGTGGCTGGGAACAAAGCTGGCTATCCTACCTTCAGTACAGCTATAGTCTTACTTTCTGGCTTTACCTGAACAGGTGGAGGAGATTACAGAATTTCTTCGGAAGGAAATTCGACGTTCTCCTAAGGTTTGGTTTCGCCTTTCTTGGTCTGATTATAGGCATTTTCTTAGTTAGTTTTGGAGGGCATTCGATAACTCAAGATATCCTGAGCAATTATCTTATCGCTGTGGGGGCAATGTCTGGGGGTGCAATTGCAATAGTGTTTACCATCTCTATTTTTATGATACAAAGTGCCTCTGACCTGTACTCTTCTCAGTATTTTGACGTGTACATACACGATTGGAAAGAAAAAATTGTTTACCTGCTTGTTATTATTATAACCCTCTTATTTTTTGGGGCAGGTCTATACGTTGGAGGACTTGAGACAATTTTAGAACCAGTAAGTTCGTACATAACCCTAATTTCTCTTATTTTGGCAGGGGCTATCTTTGCCCTTATTGATTGGCAGTACAAAACAGTTCGACAAAAGATAAACCCCGCAAACGCAATTTATTTTCTAGAAAAACAAGCTATTCAGTTTCTGAACCTGGTAGAATCCGACGCAAGAAAAATTGCTAAGGTTATGGTATCTAGAGATAAAAAATTGTCAGAAAATGAAGCCCTCGCAAAAACCTACAATACCTTTCTACAGCCCTATTTTAATAATCTTGATAGACAAATTGAGAATCTCGTCGAAATATCTTTAAAATTATCAGACAAACAGGAAGTTGGAACAACAAAAAGGGGTTTCATTGCTGTAAGAAATATATTGGGGAGATTCCTTGAGGTTCGTAGGACATCTTCTATTGCAATGCCTTCAGCTGTTGCCTTTCTCGCCGTTGAAAGCGATAGCCAGAGGTTTCTCTTTAACAATTTTGAACGCTTAAATAAAGCTGGAGAAAAGTTTATAAGGGAGGGAAAGGATGGTAATGCAACCCTTTTTCTCAGTATTTATGAATTTTTAGCGTTAAAAGCAAAGGACATAACTTATGTAGGACAGACGAACGAAAATCCAATACTGGAGAGTCTGGAAGGGAACCTTTCTCAATTCATCGATATCGGGAAGAGGGGCAAAAATCTTGAGGTCGTTTTTCAGAGTATCGATAAATTAGGTAACATTGGAGAAATCGCTTCAGATAAGGGACTTACCCCTATGCTTCGGGGTATTCAGGATAAGCTACAAGAGATTGCTTTTTATGGATTGGCGGAGAAACAATTAATTATAATCGACCAGTGTAATATCAATTTGCTTAAAATAATTGGGGCTTCGTTTTTTAGCAAAAAAATGGTTACAAGATATCAGGTTAACCCCGCCCTGGAGCATATAGCGACCATTGCCCAATATGTCTTTGTGTCTAGACAAAGCGGATATATACCTAGTGACATTAGCTCGTCTCTCACGATGACAAAAGCCTATGACCAGCTCTACATTGTGATTGCTCAAATAGTAAATTATTATTTTGCTCTCACAGAAAAAAGAGAAAAGGACAGCTACCGCAACGACATAGTTGAATTTTTTGAGGAGCTCTACGGAAGTCTGAGGGCTCTATCAGAAAAGATTAAGAATTGCGACAGCCATCTTGCAGAGAGCGTTGGACGTCTACTCTTTACTGTTAATAGTTTGATTATAGAAATTGCTCAGAACACAGAGTTCTCTGGCGAGAAAATGGAGCTATATAAACACCTTGGCTGGAATCTTCATCTTCCTTATTGGTTTACCCATCACGCTGAAAAATTTGATGGCGGTTCAAATAATTTTAGGTCCTTAGTTGAGAGTGTCGCAAAAACGGGGTTGCTAGTAATGACAAATCTTCAAAATAAAAAACTCGCTAGCGATTCAATAAATTCTTTGTCCTCTATGGCTGGCCAAGCGATAGATAAAACAACGGAAGGCTACGGTTATGATGAACCTCGAATCTTTGAAAGGGCTTGCTACTTAGGAATTTTAGCTCTTAAGTATAAGTGGGAGGATGTCTATGCTGAATTAAAATTAAAGATTCTAGATTTTGAGAAAAAGTATAATGACAAATACTTTAGCAATTTACCTGTTGGTGTTGACCCAGACAGGATTAGCCCGAACAAAGAACAACTTTATGTTGAGTTGGGTAAGTGGAGATATAACTTTGATTACGAAAAACTAAACGGTAATATGAGCATAAGGGATGATGCTCAGTCTATGATGTACTCCTTGATAGATGTAGCAGATATTGATTGGTTCACTTATAAGGTATGGGGCAAGTGGCCAGCAGATAGTCCCGCAAACGATGATATTGAGGAAGACATAAAAAGTTTACAGGAAAAGGCTAAGTCAGAAGAGACAGAAGAAGAAACACCAGATGACCCAGCAAGATAGAGAAAAAATAGAAGCATATATAGATGTCGTGACGAGAGTTCAGTCTTCTCGGTTTTTTAAGAGAGTCGATAATATAGCTTTTAGGTTGGATTATAAAACTGATAAATCCCTATCCCAGGACATTACAGGATTCGACGAAGATGAGCTAAGGTCTATGTTGCTTGATTTAAGAAAAATCACCTTAAAAAAGGAGGGACTTACGATACTAGAAATTTGTGATTTGTTGTTAAATAGCAACCAAAACACAGCGATGAGAAATAGTATAATTAAGTGTAAGCAGTCTTATAATAATCTGATGTGCAATCCAATGATTAGAATCGTGATTAATGACGAAGTTGAGACCACTCAGAAAATAATTGATAGGTGGTTCTATGGACATTATTTCCACGAATGGGAGAATCTTAAAAGCAGTCTTCGCTGTCTAGATATCGCTCAACCTATTCATAAATTTAATTTTATAACGGCAATAACAAATTTAGCTTCTATCGCAGGAAGGGTTTCCGAAAATGCTAGACAATTTATCAATGATTCCCAAACTTAGCCTATCTTAGTTGCTTTATTTTATGGTTGGGTCTACTGGATATTTATCTCTCGCCATAATTTTGAGAAAATTCTGCTCGAACAGACTGGCAATTTGTGGACTTCGAAAGATGATAAAGCTATTGTCCTGACTTTGAGCGTTGTTGGAGTAATTGAAAGAACCCTCAAGCACCACCTGATTGTCGATAATCAGCCATTTGTTGTGCTCCAGTGCCGAGGTCTTCTTGATAACGACTTCTACTCCATTACTTGATAAATATCTGTGTAGGTCATACTTGCCAGCCGACTGGAGTTTATCCTCGCCAATCTTGACCTCAACCCCTGACCTGTCTCGCTCAATTAGGGCGTCTGCAACGGCCTTGTTTGTAATGCCATAAAGTGAGCCGTGTATGGTCGAAGTGGCCTGTTTAATCTCTTTGACTATGAAAGGAGTTATTAGCTCGTACGGGGCAAAATGGACCTCTACGGGGGCTATGATAGAGGTCTGGATAGCTAAAACGCTCTGTCCGCAAGACAACAGGCCAAAAGCCAAAAATAGGGAGAAGAATCTTTTATTTTTAGGCAACATTTTAGTTAGTAGGTCGTGAAGCCCCAACTATCACTAAATTTAGCTAATTTTTTGCCAGATTGCCAGTCATAGATATCCACCCAGTAGAGGTTGGTCCCTTCTTCGTGGCCGACGTAGTAAGCCAGTGCCTGTGCTGTTGTCTTTTTCTCCTCGACATTAAGCGTCCCCCAATTGAGACCATCAACGTAGGCCTGATTTAAGCTAGAGTCTACTTTTTTAACGAGACCCGTAATTTTAAGAGCGTTGACCGCACTTTCGACTTTATCAAAATTTATGGATGAGCCAGAGCTTGCCGTTTCTTCCGTTTTTGGCTGATTTGAGCTAGGGCTTTGTGCTGGAGCTGGACTATCAATTAAGACAGCAGACATTATGTTTCCAAAAACTGCCAAGAAGACGACTAGTAAAACCCAGTGATACCATCGCATACTCTTTAGGTTATTCTCAAACTTGAACCACCCTTTTAATTCTTCCATAGTTATTTTTTATGGTTAAGAAGCTAATAATTGTTTTTTCTTTTGTTGAAATTCCTCCTCTGTGATAACCCCTTTTTCTCTTAGCTCTGCCAGTTTAGCGATTTCGTCCAGAGAGCTGTGACTACTCACTGAATCACTACCAATTCTTTCTTCAATTAACTTTTTTAATTCCGCAAATTTATCATTGCCCTTGCGGTGGAAGTTGATTGAGTTTTCATCGTAAGCTGATTGAAACAATCCACCTTTAGCCTCTGACCCACCAGAGAGAGTAAACTGAATATAGCCAGCCACAAAGCCAGCCTTCTTTAGTTGTACAGCGACAATGCTCGAATAAGGGATAGTTTTATCACCCCTAATAGCACCACCTCCTAATAAAATTCCTCTGAGCCCTCGTTTGATGGCAAGACTCTTGTCTCCTAAAATAACAGAACCGTTATAACCCTTATACTCTTTTTCCATACTTAATTAAAAATTATGACGCTAATAATTTTAATTTTTAGATAACACAAAAAGGGACAGCCGACCTGCGTCCCACATTACCAGAGGCGGTAAAGCCCCCGATTGTGGAGGTCAACTGCCCCTTCCAGTCCGCAATCGGACTCAAAAAAGCAGTGCTTTACCGCTAATAACTATTCAATTGGTAACGTGGGACGCAAATCCATTATAGCAGAGAGGGGGTCTATTTCAACAGCCTTGGCTCAAAATTAGGAGGCACTAAAAAACTTGTAATAGTGGCTAGTAGGTGCTTAAATAAAGATAGAAGGGAGTTTTTGTTCTATCCAGCCTAGGATAAGGTCTCCCCGTCAGGGTTAAGAAGAGGCCCCAGGAGCCTCTGCCCAATCGCGACGTTTCTCCTCGGCCAGTGTGGCAGGGCGGTAGTGATTAAGGACTTATTGGCTGGTGTCCGATATCCCCGCAACCCAATTGAGACGTGTGGCTACGTCCAGACAAAAACAAGCCATCGCTTGGTCTGCGAGCTTAGGCATTGCCAAAGCAAAAAGACTATTGGCGGGTCCCAACCCCGCCTTTTCTTTTTATGAGAAAACTTCAAACTACAGCCTGACCGACCATTAAGAAATAATTTAGAGGTTGTGCAAAAAAATTCTAGGCTACTCGTCATCAAGATTATCTTTGACAATCGAGGCTAAGCCCGTGAGCTTAAGTGCCCCTCTTAATTTTTCTTTTTGTTCTTCAGTCAACTGACTCCTTTGGGGGATTTCAGTCTCGCTCTTTAGGCCCTCAAAAAGTCGAAAGAAAATTTCAACTGGCTTGTGGTCAAGTTTCTGACGAGCACTCTTAACTAAGATAAAACCCATTTCAGTCGAAAAACTACGCATTACTTGGTTTCTGTAAAGGGCCACCTCATCCCAGAATCCAGGAAGTGAGGTCCACCTTAAGAGAGTTTTTCTTGAGAGGCCACAAAATGTCTCAAAGTCGCCAAGGGTTTTTAATTCTCTGGTCTCCTTAGGTACTGCACTCCACTTAATGAAGTCCAATAGTATAAGGGGATTTTGAACCCCAGAGGAGTCAACAAACTTAAAGAGACCGTCATCGTCCCCCGTCATTTTGGGGACATTTGAGACCTTCTTTCCTCTTGTTTTCTTGCCCTTGGAAGCGACAAGGTCCTTTTCTACTTTTCGTATTTTGCTTTTGGCCATAAAACTTAAAAACTCAGGGCTATTAAATTAGTCATAGTATTTAGATGAAATTGAGGGTTAGGGTACAAGCTTGCCCAGTCAAACGTTCGAAATGCGTCCCTCCATTCGAGCATTTTTTAAGCCTTATTTTATAAGGCCCATTTAGGGCAACCTGGATAGGGTTCAGAACTTTTGGTATACTTTGTCATATTTACGAAATGGATAAAGTCGAAACATTTGAAGACTTAGCTGAAATAGCTATTGGGATGCTTGAAGAGATAAGCAAGTCTGGTAAACCAATAGCCTTTGTTTGTGGCCCAATTTCTACCGGTGGCCTTGGTAGCATAGAGAAAAACTTAGCTCATCTCGAAAAGGCAATTGAGACCGCGGGCAAGAATGGCTTACAAGTTTTTAGTCAAACACCATTTGAAGATACACTGCAAAGACTAGCAAAAAAGTACCCAAAGACCGACGGATACTGTCTGCCAATTTTAAACATATTTTACAAAAAAGTATTTGAGTCTGGCTATATAAAAATTGCCTTGTTCTTGCCAGATTGGCAAAGCTCAAAAGGAGCCACTTGGGAACGCCAACTATTTTCGAATTTAGGTTTACAGATTCAAGAATATCCTTTAGAGTGGTTGGATTAAAAAGATATGGGAGATTACGATAAAATATCTAAAGAATACAAGGCCTACGGCAAGAAGGCGACGACTGATTGGGAGCTGGGCCACAAAACCGTGGCAGGACTATTGGAGCCAATAAAGGGTAAAAAAATCCTAGACTACGGCTGTGGCAATGGAAAGTTTAGTATCTACCTTGCTCAACAAGGAGCCTCTGTTGTTGGTGTTGACGTGTCAGCTCATCAACTTGAGATTGCTGAGCAAGATACACAAAATAGCGTTGTTTATTTGCTAGAAAGCGAACATCCCGAGATAGAGACACAATATGCTGATTATTTCGATGACGCAGTGCTAAATTTTGTACTATGTGAAATCTCATCTCAGGAAGAGATTATCAAGGTACTTAAGCGTATTCATTCTCTTCTAAAAACGGGCGGAAAACTAGTAATACTTAATCCAAATTGGGACAGAAGTAACGGTAAAGATTTTATGACTCATCAGATGGTTTATGTCCCAGAATTAAAGCCAGGTTGCCGAGTTATTACTTTATTAAAAGGCAACCCGCCCATCAACATCCCTGATTACTATTGGCCTAAACAAAATTACCTAGATATGCTCAAGGAAGCAGGTTTTGGTAACCCAGAAATTTTAGAACCATTAGCCCCAAATGATGGGCGTGGCTGGAAAGACGAAAAAGAATCTCCACCATTTTTAATAATCAAAACTGATAAAGTTGATGGTAGCTGGAATAAGTTATTTTCCCACGACGAACAAGAATTAACGTTTGGAAAAGCGAAGATTATCGTAAATAACGGAGTTTTCACTTGTGACCCAAACATAACTTATTCGTCATCAATGATTATTGATAATCTTAAAGATTTAAGTGGACTTCGGGTTGCCGATATTGGAACTGGTAGTGGGGTTATTTCTGTCATCGCAGCCTTACTTGGGGCTAAGAAAGTTATTGCTACTGACATCTCGGAAAAAGCTATAGAGAACGCTAGCTTGAATGTATTGAGTAATGAAGTAGAAAATGTGGTCAAAATTGTCAAGACGAATATATTTGATGGAATTGAGGGTAAATTTGACGTTATAACTGCAAATCTACCCATTCTAGATGAGGTATGGAGTGAACAAGGTGTCCAAGTAGAGTCCACTTTGGAACAATTTCTCAAACAAGCAAAATCTTTTCTAGAAACAGATGGAATTATTTATTTGCCTTGGGGTTCCTTTGCTGACAAAGAAATTATCGAATCTCTGATTAAGAAATATAATTACACCTACAAAGTGCAGAGTGTAGATAAACTTGGGTTCACTTGGTATCTTTATATTTTAAGCTAGGGGGAAAAATTAGATATTCCACTAAACTCTAGGTCTCTTTCAATCCCAACCCAATCCAAGGTTCTGAACTTGCTTACTAAGGGGAGCAAACGAAAATAGCCCTTAAAATAAGGGTTATTTTTGTACCCCGAGTAGGACGTAGAACCGCTGGGAGATTTTTGGTAATATGTTTGTATGAGAGAAATTCATCGAACAATAGTTTCTGCTCTAATCTTCAGCAAAGATGGGAAACTTTTAATGGGAAAGAAAGATCCCAGCAAGGGTGGTGTGTATCCCGATTGCTGGCACATTCCCGGGGGTGGAGTTGATGAAGGAGAAAGCTTTGAGCAAACCCTTAAGAGAGAAGTGCGGGAAGAGGTTGGGCTCGATATTGGCCCGTATCCAGCTACCATCGTTCCAATAAAAGATTCGGGTGTATCTGAAAAAACTTTGCCCGGCGGAGAAAAGGTTATTTGCAATATGGACTTCAACAGATTTGAAATTCATATCGACGACAAAGATGCTGACCAAATAGAGCTAAGGTTAGATGATGACCTTGTCGAAACAAGATGGTTTGGAAAAGAAGAACTTTCCAGTATTAAACTAGTCCCAGGAGGAAAAGAGCTCTTCCAAAAGATGGGCTATATTTCGTAAGTTTCAATAACGGTTCGCACGTTCTCCACCCAACGGAGCCCAATTTTTTCTCGTTATTTTCCAACGTGTTTTTAGGTACCCCTCGTCGGACATAGAACCGCGGGGAGATTTTTGGTATGATTTGGTTATGGGAAAATATAAAAAGGAAGATACCAATAGAATGTCTTGGGAGGAATTTGATAATCTGACAGATGATTTAATAAAACAGGTTAAGGAATATTTTTCAGCCAATAATCAAAAAATCGATTTGATTGCTCCGCTACACAGAACTGGCGGAATTGTCGGTGGCGTAATGGCGATTAAACTTGGCGTAATTCCATTACTCCCAGTTCAATTTAAGCATAGCCCAGAAAAAATCGATCAGATTTCTGAGCTACCCCAAATGCTTGTCCCTGTTCCCGCTTCACCAAACATTCTTTTTTGTGAGGGTAATACCAGTGCCGGGTCAGTTTCCAAGAAAGCGGCCAGGCTAATTAAGGAGAAGTATCCTGATGCTAAAATATATTTAGCAACTTTAACAAAAGTTTATGGGGGACCAGAGGAAGTAGAAGGGATTGAAAAGATTTTTTATGGAGTAATGACTAATGAAAACTACAAGGCAACTGATGAAGAGGTTATTGCTTTGGGATTAAGAAAAGGTATAACCTTGTTCCCGTGGGAGAAGGAAGAAGACGAGCTTGCTGAGCTAAACGGCTAAAGCAGTTCGCACCTGCTCCACCCAACGGAGCCGAGAAGTAAAATAAGGACGCCCAAGATGGGGCGTTCGAACTTGAAATTGCAAAAGTATTGGGATATAAAGTCCCACATTTACATATAATTTAATTAGCGCTATTCTAGCCTTAGAGGGTTCTTTAATATAGATAACTGGTATTCAAATACAAATTCGATTCAACCGAGGGAGGCCCATTGCTATGCTTGACGTATGTGATCACTGCCATCAGTTAAAAAACGTTCAAAAGGGGAAATACGGGAAGATCTGCCTTTGTTGCCTACGTAAACATCCCAGCAGACAAGAAGAATGTTTAAAGTGTGGCAGGGTGAAGTTTGTGGTATCTCGTGATGAAAATGGTCGGCCGATATGCCACAATTGTTATCGGAAAGATGTATCCATTCATGAAGAATGCTCTGTCTGTCACAAGGTTAGGTCTGTCTCAAAGCGTGATGAAAATGGCCGACCCATCTGCTTTGATTGTAGTAGGAAGGACCCATCCATACACAAAGCCTGTTCTATATGTGGGAAAGTTCGCCCAGTAGAAAGACTAGACAGTGATGGAAAGCCCATTTGCAGAACTTGTAGCAAAAGGGCTAAGGGGTACTCTTCTGATAAAGCTTGGGTTCGCCGGAACTATGAGAAGGTACAGGGGCTGAAGTCTCAGTACTATTTGAGAGGAGCCAAGTGGAAACTTCGACACGGTAGGGAGTGGTCGCCGGAAGAGTGCCAAAGAGTCGTCGCGGTGGATAATGAGATGTCAGACAAAGAACTTGCAAAGGAGCTTGGGAGGACAGTCCATGCGATACAAGATCGTCGAGCGATAATAAGAAAAGCTGAATCTTCTCTTGCCCAGGAGAAATAAGGCAGACACAAACCTTCTGTCACCCCGCATGGAGCCACTCGGCTTCGGCGGGGTGTCTCTATTTACATAAAACCGTTCGCACCTGCTCCCCGCCCGAACGACTGACATCGTTCCCCTCCAGAATGACTCGTCGGGTTGGAGTCGGGCAGGCGCCCAACGGAGCAAACGAAAATAGCCCTAAGGATATAGGGTTATTTTCTTACCTTAGACTGGATTCGAACCCGCATTGTGATATATTAAATAAATGAATAAATTCATTGTGCACGGATGTGAGCAGGTGCTTAGATTTTCTCAGGTGCAAAATTGGAACGATTTGTCTGAGGAGCGGAAGGTTCAACTTGGTTTTAATATGGGAGTGATGTCGCTTGGCCTAGATTTAAACAAAGAAGAGGGATATCTGGCACTAGCCGGAGTTCGAGAAGGGAAGTTGTCGATTCAGGAATTTCATAAAAAGATGAGAGATCTGATTTCTTCTAGGAGCATTCCTGTCGATGAAATGAATGTAAATAAACCACTCTAGGAGAAAGTTCTTATTACTAAACAAGTTCTCTAATTCCCTTCACCAAAAGGAGCCTGGTAGGCGATAGGACAGCTGAAGGTTTTTTGGTATGATTATTTTATGGAGAAAGAAACAAAAAATAATGAGAGAATCGATTGGTCAAAGATTCTAAGTAAATATGAGGTACCAACTGTTCTTAAAGATGTATTACTAAAACCTTATTTTGAAACGGTAGAGTTGAAAGAGCCGATCCTTGATGCCGGGTGTGGTACCGGGTATTTTTCCGGTCTTCTTCTCAAGAGAGGCTACTGTGTTTCGGGAGTTGATTTAAATAGTCACTTAGAGAACGAAGAAGGTTTTGATTTTTGTCAGGCAGACCTTACTTCGTTTGAGACAGATAAAAAATTTGAGACCATTTTACTGATAAATATTTTGACAACAGTTCCTCTTGCCGACAGACTAAAGATACTTAAAAAAATAAAGGAAATAAAAATGGCTGACGGGGTTGCTTATGTTGTAAACGTGAGTGGTGAGTTAGTAAGTTCTGACTTCGAATCTGAGACATTGTCCAGTCATAAAATAGGCAAAGACAAAGTCAGGCTTAGAATTAAATTGGTCAGCGGAGAACACATAGAATTTGATGACTATGTTGTTACTCAACAGGAAATGGTGGAAATATGCAAAACGGCTGGGTTGCAGATAATAGAAAAGAAAGATTTAAAACTCGATGATTTGGCAAAACCCGTCTATGAGATGTACTTGTTAAGATAGAGCCCAAGCGGTTCTAACTTCCTCTACCCAACGGAGCATTTTTAAAGCTTTGTTTTATAAGGCCTGTTTAGGGCAACCTAGATAGGGTTCAGAGCTTTTGGTATACTTTTTTGTAATAAAAGATATTATAAAAATATGAAAGCAGAATACGACAATATCGCAGAGGCATATGCAAATACTCAGGATGAAAGAATTGCAAAAAAGTACATATACAAACCATCCCTCTTGAAGGCTATTGGAAATATAGAGGACAAGAAGATAATTGATTTGGGATGTGGAGATGGTTTTTTTACAAGGGAAATAAAATTACTCGGAGCCTCTGAAGTTGTCGGGGTCGATTTATCCCCCGAAATGATTAAGCTTGCGAATGAAAAAGAAAAGGAAAATCCTCTTGGGATTAGATATGAGGTTGGAGATATTTCTAAATTAAATAAATTGGGTGAGTTTGATATGGCTGTTGGTGGGTTCATACTTCATTATTCCAAAACAAAGGAAGAGCTTCTCGGAATGTGTAAAAGTATCTATAGTAATTTAAAGTCAGGGGCTAAGATTGTTGCTCTAAACAATAATCCAGACCACCCAGAGACAAAAGCTCATCAATATAATGAAGTGTCTGTAAAAGCAGAAGGCGGTGAACTTATGGAGGGGAGCAAGATGAAGGTCACTCTTATTATTGGAGGAAAGGAGATATGTTCTTTTTATAATTATTTTTGGTCTAAAGAAACGTATGAGCAGTGTTTTAAAGAAGCTGGATTTAAGGATATAAAATGGTTGCCATTATCAGTTTCAGATGAGGGGGTAAAAAAATACGGAAGAGAATTCTGGAATGAGTGGTATGAGAATCCCTATTTAGTGATTATAGAGGCCACAAAATAAGTGGGCAGGGACATAGAACCACTAGGAGATTTTTGGTATAGTTACCCCATGAAATTGATACTCGCATCAGATTTAAGTTTCCTGTTAAAACATAGCTATGATTTAACCGGTCTTCCGAAAGATCAAATGAAAATTGGTTATGTTACCACTGCTTCAAAGGGGGCTAGAAAATTTGGCCAAAGAGTCCAAGAAGTCATAATTCCAACAATAAGAGAGAATGGTTATTCTATTGAAGAGATAGATATTAAAGATAAAAGCAAAGAAGAACTAAGAAGCTTCTTTGAGGATAAAAATATTATTCATATTGAAGGTGGCAATACTTTTTATTTATTAAAAGCAATTAAGGAAACGGGGTTTGACGAGATTCTAAAAGAAATGCTCGAAGAAGGCAAAATTTATATTGGCACGAGTGCCGGAGCTTATGTGATGTGTCCCTCTATTGCTGTGTCAGACTGGGCCGATGAGACAATAGATCGATTTGGCCTCTCTGATTTTACCGCTCTTAATTATGTACCATTTGTTTTGAAAGCTCATTATGAAGATCAAGAGGAAGAACTTGTAAAGGAAAAAATGAAGACTCTAAAATACCCATTAAGAATATTGCGAAATGGTCAAGGGATTTTAGTTGAGAATGGGATAGACACTTTCGTCGGTGAAGGAGAAGAAGTTAAAATTAGTTAGTTACTATTATATAAATAAGTCATATGATTAAAGAATATTTCGCTTATCTAAAGGATAACCCACAGGGCTATTGGTTTAAGGCCAAGCTCTACGGCTGGGGATGGGCACCGGTAAAATGGCAAGGCTGGTTCGTTATCTTTATTTATGTCTTACTCATACTCAGTCTCGTCCTCATCAGAGAAGAAGATATTCCCGGTAATCCTGACTCCGGAAGCAATTTTCTAACATTCGCTCTACCTATCATTATATTGACCCCCCTTCTCCTCATCGTCGCCTATAAGAAAGGAGAGAAACCTCGCTGGCAATGGGGACGACCTAAAGATAAAAAATAAATTCAAGCACATATGAAAGATATCACTCTTCAGGCTAAGTGGCTGATCAAGACACCGCTCGCGGAGGTATTTAACATAATGACTGACTTTGAAAAATTTCCTGAATATTTTCCGAAAGTTGCGGAGTCTATACACGTCACGAGGCGGGAAGGAAATTATTTGGAAATGACAGCGACTGTTAAATCGTTCGGCCAAAAGTTCCCGGTAAAAATGAAAACAGAGATCCTTCCCGGGAGGGGGTACATCTCGGATAATGAAAGCCCTAAATTTGGAACTTCTGGCCACGAAGAAGTGCTGTTCTCCAAATGCCCAGAAGGAACCACTATCGACTACATTTACCAAGTCACCATCCATAAACGCTGGCTTCGTATCGCGGCCCAGCCACTTATTGGTTGGTTCTCGATGAAGTACTGGGAAAAAGCGGTCATCGATGAACTAAGAAAAAGGCTTGAGAAATAAAAACTTGAACTGGTAGAACTTTTTAATCATTGGTGCTAGACTTTTTGTATTATGACTAGCTCTAAACTTTTAGCATATTTGCGGAAAATTCCGAGTCGTTCTCCTGACTTTATAAGTACGAGGGGTTCTAAAGACAAAATTCCTTTCTGGCCCAGTATCATTCAGGGGATGGCCTCTGACGGCGGTTTGTTGGTACCAGTTTCTATCCCAAAACTTCCTGCTACTTGGCTTCGTGATAGAAATTTTTGGGTGAATTTTACCCCAAGTGATTTAGCCACCCTTATTCATCGTCTTTTTATCCCGCGATCAGAAATTAGTGATTCTGACTTAGCTGTTTTGATCGCCCGCGCTCTGAATTTCCCTTTACCAATTGATCAGCTTGATCCTGATACCTTTGTCATGCGCCTGGATCGTGGGCCAACAGCTAGCTTTAAGGATGTGGCCGCTCGAACTTTGGCCCAGTTAATGGCCGCTTATACAACTAAGTTTGATAAAAAAATTAATATTATTGTGGCGACCTCTGGTGATACTGGGGTCGCGATTGCCGATGCTTTTGGCCTCCTGCCCAATATCACTGTAACCGTTCTATATCCTGACAAGGGGGTAAGCGAGATTCAAGAGAAGCAGATGCTCCATATCCATAATACCTATGCCAACGAACAAGCGATCCCAATTAAGGGCAATTTTGATAATTGCCAGGATGTTGCCAAGTTGCTACAAAGTGCCCGCTACTCGACAGGTAAAGAGGGAATTGTCTTTTTAGCAAAAGAAGTGGCCGAGAAGCTTGGTCAAAAAATCACGCTCGAGCAGGTCAAAAAAATGACCAAGGAGATTGGTGGATTGGATCTCTCTAGTGCTAACTCAATTAATATCTGGCGACTCATCCCTCAGACGACTCAGTATTTTGCGGCCTACCGAGAACTTATTAAACAAAATAAGATCAAACCGGGACAGGAAGTCATCTTCTCCGTTCCGACGGGGAATGTCGGGCACCTGATGGCCGGAATTTATGCCCGTGAGATTGGTCTGCCCATTAAGAACTTTATTATTGGAACCAACGCTAATAATATAATTGCCAATGTTATTGGTAATGGGGTTATTAAACATCGACCTTTCAAAAAAACGTCTGCCCCTTCGATGGACATTCTTGATCCAAGTAATCTCGAGCGCTTGCTTGCTTATTCTGCTATTAAGACCGGTTACCGTGGTGAGATTAATTTCCCAGCGATGAAAACGGACATTAAGAATTTCTCTAGCGAATCTCAGTCTAAGCCACTCAGTGTTTATGGCGTCACGCCAAAGATGATTGGTTTCCTCCAGGAATTAATCTGGGCCGAGGATGTGGAGACTGATGAAGAACTTTACGCCATGATGAGACAAACTTACCATAAACAAAACTTAGTACTTGAAACGCACGGTACAACTGGTCTAATTGCTACCCTTCGGGCGAGAAGTAAAGGCCTCGTTGATTGCCCCGTCATCATCTTTGAGACGGCCCATCCTGATAAGTTTGCCACGGCTCTCGTTGAGGCTGGTTTATCTAAGACTCCTCAGTGGAAACACCCAATTATTGAATCTCTCAAGAAGCGGCCCCTCGGGAAATTTAATAAACCCCTTGCCCAAGGAATTAATATTATTAAGGTGGCAGAAAAAATTGCGACCTTGACTCGACAGCAGAAATTTTCTAAATAAAAATTTATTTCAAGCAGGGCTTGACATTTGTGTATTTTTGTGGATAATAAATAGTGCTATGAAAAATATGCGCAAAGAATTTAATAAGAAATATTGGGATAACAATGACTTCCGTCGTCTTTGGATGTTTGGTGTGGCCAATATCTTAGCTACTTCTCTCCTTGCGGGGAGCTTGCGCCGTGTTTTAAGAACTTGAACTTCTCGATAAATTCGAGAGCTTAGAACGCCGCGTAGAGCGGCGTTTTTGGTTCTTTGTTCTTTTACAACACTACTCTCAGAAAGGAGAAGCAAATGGATAAGGATGAAAAGAGAAACCCCCTTAGTTATCTCTTCAGCAAGACCTGGCAGTATTCGGAGGGCAATCGAAAGAAAATCGTTTGGTACTGGATCATGTTCATCGTGGCCAATTCTATCGAAATGTTTTTCCCGCCCTTCATTCTGGCCGCCATCATGGGTACTATCGAGAAAGAGGGGATCACCTCGTCTAACCTCAAGTACCTCTGGGGACTTCTAGCCTTAACCCTGGTGGTCGAACTCGTTTTTTGGGCTATTCATGCCCCAGCAAGGTGCATCGAAAGGAATAATGCCTTTGCGGTCCGTCGGAACTATCGCCAATTTCTTCTGCAAGGAGTGATGACCTTGCCCCTCGAATGGCACACAGAACATCATTCTGGAGACACGATAGATAAGATCGAGAAAGGGACAACAGCTCTTTTTTCTTTCTCAGAAGATTCGTTCGAGGTGATCTATGCCGTCGTCCAATTGGTGGTAAGTTACGCCGTCCTGGCCTACTTTAGCCACCCCGCGGCCCTCATCGTTTTAGGAATGATTGTGGTTTCCTTTTGGCTAACGATCCAGTTCGATAAGATAATGATCGGCCAATATAAGGAACTTAATCATTTGGAAAACCAGATTTCCGAGAGCGTCTTTGATGCGGTTAGCAACATCTCAACCGTCATCATCCTGCGCGTAGAAAAATTGGTCTTCAGAGCGATTATGGGCAGAGTTGAAAAACCCTTTGACCTCTTCCAGCGCAACCAGCGTTTGAACGAGCTTAAGTGGTGCCTTACAAGTCTGTGCTGTACAGTAATGACCATCATCGTGCTTGGGGTATACTTTTGGCAGAACCTAAATTCTTCGCCAGGAGTATTGGTCGCGAGTTTGTTTATCCTCATCAGATATTTGGAGAGGATCAGCGACCTATTCTTCAAGTTCACTGGTCGCTATGGCGACATCTTGAAATACAAGTCGAGGATTCTAAATGCTGGAGAGCTTTCTCAAGACTTTCGAGTCGAAAATTTCTCCAACCACGTATTGCCGAAGAATTGGCGGACTTTAAATGTGAGCAACTTGTCGTTCTCGTATCACAACGAAGATGACCCAGAGCTCCACTTGAACAACGTCTCTTTTGAAGCGCGACGTGGCGAGAAGATTGCCCTCGTCGGCGAAACGGGTAGCGGTAAGACCACCTTTCTCAAAGTGATGAGGGATCTGTACCATCCGCAAGAACTCCGCCTGTCTGTTGATGGGGAAGAGATTCCCAGTGGTTTCGAAGGTATAAATCGAGCCATCTCGCTTGTTCCCCAGGACCCGGAGATTTTCGCCAGTACCATCTTAGCCAACATCACGATGGGGGCAGAGCATGATTTAGCTTTTGTTCGTCACTTCACTGATGTGGCCCGTTTTAGCGAAGTTGTTGACGGTCTGCCCAAAGGATTTGACTCCTCAACAAGAGAAAAGGGGGTCAATCTGTCGGGCGGACAACAGCAACGGCTGGCTTTGTCCCGCGGACTTCTGGCCTGTCACGACAAGGACATCGTTCTTCTTGACGAGCCGACTTCAAGCCTCGACACAGTTACAGAGGTTATTGTTTACCAGAACATCTTCCAAGAGTTCTCTGGTAAGACAGTTATCTCCACTGTTCATCAATTGCATCTCTTACCACTCTTTGATCGGATCTGCGTCTTCGACAAGGGGCAGATCATTGCGGCTGGGACGATCTCAGAACTTCTCTTGTCCTGTCCCAAATTTGTTTCCTTGTGGGAAGCAATGCAAAGGGCCAGGACAGAGGTCGAGTGATTGTGAGAGTCTGAGTTGTTCTTTGTTCCGTTCTAATCCCGCCACTCAGAAATGATGGCGGGATTTTTTTCTAACGGAGACAATATTGACTAGGCAGTAAAACTGTGCTAGAAATAGGAATAGAAATTCTGTGTTGAAACCCGAAACAAAAACAAGGAGGGCTAGTCATGCCCGAAAACAAGTACACGGCGCTTGAGTCTTTCTTAACGTTCGGAGGGGCGGAGGAATTTATGTTCTGGGTTGGGAGAGTTGATCCCCAAAAGCTTAATTTCTTCTTTCTGCTTGGCCTCTTGGGTGGCGGTTCCTGTGTCATAAGCTCCAGGGCTTTCCAGCTTCTGGAGTTGATCGACCCTAAAGACTATGACTATGAGGACCTCTTCTATTTCCGTTCGAAGGGCGACCCTCGAGCCTTCGGGTATCTCGATCGGTTGATCGCCAAAGTGCCCCAAGAGAAGAGGGTGGTCAAAGGTCTTGAGTCGTTTCAACATTCAGAAGATTAAATGCCGTCCCCAACAGTAGCCGTTGGAGGACGGCTTTCTGTTTTTCAAAAGACTTACTTATATCCACCTAGATAGGGCACAGAACTTTTGGTATAGTTACTTTATGAAACCGATCCTTATTACTGGTTATGTGAATCCCGACCTTGATGGCGTTGCCGGGGCAGTAGCTTATTGTGAATTTTTAAAAAAGATGGGCAAGAATGTCGAGGTCGGCATCCTGGGAGAAATGCACGATGAGGCAAAATTTATTTTTGATCGCTATAATCTTCCATATCCTCAGATGGTACTTAATGCCGATAATTTTGACGAAGTTATTTTAGTTGATGCCAGTGACCTTATTGGGCTTGAAGGGAAAGTCGCCCCAGAGAAGGTTATTGAAATTATTGATCATCGGAAGATTCACGAGGCTGACCAATTTCCAAATGCTAAGGTCCAGATAGAGCTTGTTGGTTCGGCGGGAACTTTAATTGCTGAGAAGTTTATCCAAAACAATATAGATATTTCTAAAGAGTCCGCAATTCTTCTATGTGGGGCGATTATTTCTAACACCCTTAATTTCAAAGTTGGGGGGATGGAGATAGGACGGGATAAACAGGCCGTTGAATATCTTAATAAAGTGGCACTTTTACCTGCTGACTTTTGGAAGGAACTTTTTCTCGCAAAATCTGATTTGTCGGGCGATAAATTGAAGGAAAGAATTGAGGGTGATTTTGCCTGGTTTGTAATGGGAGACAAGAAAGTTGGGATAGCTCAAATTGAGATAATGGGGGCAGAGAAACTTATAAAAGAAAGAGGAGGCGAAATTCTTAAAATTTTAGAAAAAATAAAGGGAGAGATGGTTTTAGATTATATTTTCCAAAACACTCTCAGCTTAGATGAGAACAAAAATATTTTTGTCACTGGCGATGACGAAACCAAGATTCTTCTAGAAAAAATACTTAGGATTAAGTTTAATGGGTTTGTAGCCGAAAGACCAGATTTAATAATGCGGAAGCAAATTGTGCCACTTATTAAAGAAGAATTAAATAAGGAATAATTTATGGATAGATCAATAAATACTCTTTTTATGCTCACCTCTGTTGATGGTAAAATTTCGACGGGGGATACTAACGCAATGGATGTCGATAAGGACTTCCCTAAGGTTGTTGGGGTTAAAGAGGGACTCTCTCAATATTATGAGATCGAGAAGACGACCGATTTCTTCTCCCTAAACTCTGGCCGAGTTTTTGCAAAAATTGGTTTTAATGAAAAAACTGACGAGCCTGAAAAAATTCCTGTTACTTTTGTAATTATAGACAGCAAACCTCATCTGAATGAAAGCGGAATGAAATATGTTTCTAAAAAAGGGGAGAAGGTCATCATTGTTACGACAAACGAAAACCATCCTGCCTATAAGCTCAAAGAAGAATTAGATAATGTTGAAGTTATAAAACATGAAAGTGAGATCGATTTTGTGGATATGTTTTCAAAATTAAAAAATGATTTTGGTGCCGAACGAGTGACAGTTCAAACTGGAGGGACATTAAATGCCGAACTTGTGAGAAACGGTCTTATTGATTATCTTTCTCTCGTCGTTGCCCCTGTTCTGGTTGGTGGGGAAGATACGCCAACTTTAATGGACGGGGAGTCACTTCATATCCAAGACGAGTTATTTAAACTAAAAGCCTTGGAGCTTGAATCAGTCAATAAACTACAAAATTCTTACCTCCATTTGGTTTATAAAGTTTTGAATTAGCTTAAATCCTTTAGTGGGCGATTTGTTGTTTGGTTATAAGATGTAGAACTATGAGAAGATTTTTGATATCATTTTATTATGTTTAAAATTTACAATAAATCATCGGAGCAAATGTCAGAGATTGAGAATAATTCTCTTGACCTGATTATTACTAGCCCTCCCTACAATATTGGGACAGTCTATGGCGAAGTTAAGGATAATCTAGAATTTTCTGATTTTAAGAAATTACTAAGCTCCGTCGCCAGGGAGAGTTTTAGAATACTCAAAGACTCTGGCTGTTTGATTATTGAATGTGCTGATACAGTTAAGATGGGGGATCTCTACGTTGAGTTGTCGGGGATGTTCCAGTCCTTTTGTCTTAAAGAGGGCTTCTCAATAGAGAGTCGATTTATTAATTTTGTCTCTTCGTCTGAGGGGGTAGAATTGCTTGAGCACGACTGGGACGAAGACTATACCACAACAAAGAATGCCCATTCTAATTGTCACCAGATTATGGTCTTTTCTAAAACAAAAAAACCTTTTAACCCTGAGTCTGAGGTTCTTTATGTTAATTACTACTCTTCGGCTAATCATCCTTGCCTAACACCAGAAGGAGTTTATAAATTTATTTTAGATAGATATTTCAAAACTGGCGATAAAGTTCTCGATGCCTTTATGGGGACAGCGGTCTTAGGTGCTCAGGTTCTAGAAAGGGGTGGTGACTTCTTCGGTTATGAGTTAGATAAAAATATTTTTCAAGTTGCTGAAAATAATTTGTCTAAAGTAAGATAATTTCTGACATTGACTAAGCACAAAAATCGTGCTAGAAATATAGGCAGAAATTGTCGGGGCTTGTCTGCCTCTTGCCAATAAAAAGGTTTTTGGAAAAACGGCTTTCTCGGAAAGGAGAAACTTATGGATTTGCAAAACGGACTTACTGGGTTAGGAATCAACCGAATCCTCGTCGCCGATGACACGGCTGAGAATCTTGATGCTGCTCGTTCCCTCGCTGAACTTCTTCCTGGCATTGTTTTTGAGTTTTTCACATCCGGGGCCTCGGTCATTGAAGAGATTCAGCGGGACCCAGGATCTGTCGGCTTGGTCATTACGGACAGGCAGATGGAAACGGAAAACGCGGGAATTGATGTCGCGGCGTTCGGTTGGGGGATGATGGTTCCCGTGATCGTTGCGTCTGGTGGCTATCAGCACGCAGGTTCGACTCAGGTAAGGATAGCCCCGGTCGGCGCGGCGATTGATGGAAGCAAAAATTCCCCGGCCGTCTGGGAGGAGATTTTGAAAGAGTTCCTCGCCAACGTCGAATCGCGAAAGAGTCTGCTCCACACCATGCTACTGGCCCGAAGAGCTGGCGTCGACCCAGAATCACAAGCGGATGGATTCCTCAGCTCAACCATTCGGGGCGTGATGTTGGGGTATCTCCAGCAGGAAGGTGAACCCGACCCCTAAGATTAATTGCCCGCCCGTGCGGGACGACGGATCCGTCGTCAGTACGAGGCGGGTTTGTTGTTTATGGATTAGTCAAAGAGGCCTTGAATATTGACTAAGTGGCAAAAATATGCCAGAAATAGAGGCAGGTGTTATTTGTGTTTTTCAGGCTGAACCTCCTCGGAAAGGGGAAAATTATGGCACTGATGAGAATGATTTATGGTGATTTGTTGCCGGAGCTGCTCAAGCAGATCGCTGACTGCAATTCCCGGCTCCCTGCAGACCAGCGTCGCTACGGCGGCTACCTGTCGGTCTTCGCCGCCGATCAGGACCAGAGCGAGCCGCCCCTGGCAGTGATTCGGGTTGGTGACCCCACCAAAGAAAAGATGGGGAAGTACTATGACCTCTGTCTGGAGAAGGGTCGCCGGCTTCTGGCCCACCCCGGGCACCTGTCCAGTTGGCAGTCGCGGAATGTCGCCAAAGAGCAGTATGGTGGAGCCATGTGCACCCCAGACTTCGTCCTTGGTTTCTCCGGCCATACCGAGCTGGGCGACGAGGCGATTTTGGTCAACGCTTGCTTTGCTGTCGGGATGCTTCCCGGGAGCACTGCTGCGGCCATCGCCAGCTACAGTTTGAACAACTTGATTGTGGTCTAAACTCGGGCCACAACTCCACACCCCGTCTGGACACCCTGTCCCGACGGGGTGTCCTTATTTATATTTTCGCATGTTATAATGAAATTATGATACCTAATCAATACGCATATTTAACTGGCTGTTTGATTCTTTTTGTCATCTGGCTTTTTATATTTTTAAGACGGAAGGACTTGCAAAAGGAAATGCTCTGGGCGAGTTTCCTGGGGATGCCCTTGGGTATTGTTGATTATTTTCTTGTACCAAATTACTGGTACCCTGATTCACTCTTTGGTCTGATGAAGGTCTATGGGGTTGGGGTTGAGAGTTTTTTCTTTCTTTTTGTGATGTCCGGCATCTCGGCTGTGGCTTATCAGTTTTTAAATAAGAAAAAGAAAGTTAAACTAGCTTCTAGTAAGAGACGGCATCTTGGTTTTCTTTTTTTGGTTATCGTTACTTATATTATCTCGTCTATTTTATCTCCAGAGAACTCAGTTTATTATCTAATGTTGGCTGGAGCCGCCGGAGCAATTCTTACCGGATTTTACCGCCCCGATTTACGCCAGCAAATACTAGCCAGTGCCTTTCTTTTTAGTTTTATCTATTTTGTCGTTTTTGTAGTAATTAATTTGGTATTTAAAGGCTGGGTGCAGGAGTTTTATCATCTGAAGAATACCTGGGGGATATTGGTCTTGGGCGTTCCACTTGAAGAGATTGGGGTAGCCTTTTTCGCTGGTTCTTTTTGGTCCACTATTTATGAGTACACAAAGTCTTATCGAGGGTAGCCTTAAGCAAGGCCAGATGTTATATTAAAAGAATGAGAAGAATCATCTTGGCCTCAACTTCTCCAAGGAGAAAAGAGTTACTAGCTAAAACCGGGCTGGAGTTTGAAGTTGTCGCCAGTAATTATGAGGAAGATATGACCCTGGCCCTCCCGCCTGATGAATTGGTAAAATTTCTCTCAAGAGGGAAGGCCGAGAGTCTCGCCCCAAATTATGACGATGCCGTTATCATTGGTGGGGATACTTTTATTTTTTTCGAGGGGGAGGTTCTTGGTAAACCTTATACCCCTTCCCGGGCCAAAGAAATGCTTAAAATGCTGAGCGGTAATGAGCACTCTGTTTTTACCGGCTTTACAATTATTGATACTTTAAATAATAAAGTAGTTTCTGAAGCCGTTACGGCCAAAGTAAAATTTAGGGATTTGTCTGATGAAGAGATTGATGAATATATTGAAACGGGTGAACCTCTAACTCGGGCCGGGGCTTATTCTGTCCAAACTGTCGAAAAAACTTTTATCGAAAAAGTAACTGGTGATTATGAGGGGATAATTGGCCTCCCGATTACTCATGTGATGGAAGCCCTTTCCTCCTTGGGGGTAGCTTTCCCTCGTCTTTTGTGTTAAAATTAAACAAAAGCAATAATTAATCATTAATCCCCGCTAAGCGGGAAAAGTAAAATAAATATGGGAAAGAGACTCACCGGAGTAGGGAAGAATAAGACCTCCCGCTCACCAAAAACAAAGAAGCGTTTGGCCGCCAAGAAGGTCATGCTCGAAGCCAAAAAGAAAAAGAAATAAACTAAAAGCGCCCCGTTGGGGCGCTTTTAGTTTGTACGTGAATCGTCTTGCCAGGAGAGATCGTCAATCAATTCTTTTTTATGAGAAGACAAAATTTTATAAATAATGTCTGAAAGTTTTTCTTCTGTCTGGCCGGTAAGCTTCGCCTCATACCAATCTTTAATAGGTCCAAAGAAAAATTTTTCTAAACCCTCTACTCGACAGCCCTTAAAGTATCCTTCGATTGATTGGGGACGATTTCTGATTAGCTGGTCTAGACTAACGACAACGGCTTGTTCGAACTTAACATCCCAATTACTTTTCCAAAAATCATCGTGCCAGCTGCGGGGCACAAGATTTTTAGTTCTCTCTTCTTTGGCCCAATCTTTTTTGAGTAATAAATGTAAGCCCTCGTGGACAAAACCAGCATCGTTGCCTTGTCCAATTGATCCAATGGCAATATTTGGTTCAACATAAGAGGCTGATCTCATAAGGGCCTCAACAGCGATAATATTCATATCAAGATCAAACGTTGCACCAGTCACTAGCTCCATTTTTTGAGCGTACTCGGCCCAAGGAATTATCTCGACATTTGCTTGCAGTATCGGATAAAGTTTTGCAGTTCGAGTTTCCCAGTAACTTTTGTATTTCTCCCAGCTTTTGGCTAGGGCTTGGGCAAAAAGTTGGATGGAACTGTCGGCACTTTCCCCAAAAGAATTAATAAGTTCTTCTGGTGTGTGGGGATCGAGAATTATAAAATCGCTAATGATATTATCGTGATTTTCCTCTTTGAATTTTAGGAGCTCTGTTTGAATTGCTTTGTCTGGAACATCCCCAATTACCTCGTTAATTTTTTCATAGTCGCTAGTCGAAAGACTTCCTAAGAAACCATAGATGTTAAGCGTATGGAATAATAGATTGGCTGTGGCACCACTATGAAATTCTAACTTCTTTCCTTCAGAAATTGGCACCGCTTCTTTGTAATAAAGAAAACCTGGGCCACTGGCTTCGAGGGGATTTGGGCCTCTGTTTAAATCTGGTTCCATAAGTATAGTGTAATTTTATCGTGGATCTAACAAAAAACAAAATAGTCTTAGGAGCATTGTTTCTATTATTGACTAACGTCTTAAACCGTGCTAGAAATTAGGACGGAATTTGTGGCTTGAGAATATAACCAAACCAAAAAGGGGAGACCCTTGGGAGTTCCTAACATGCCCTATTGCTTTGTCGAATACCTTGACCCGGCCATCAGTTTGGCCGACCGTCTCGACCTGGCTTTTGAAGACTTGGGGCTGGCCCCCGAACAGAAGGTGGGTCTCACCACTTTTCTTTCCCCGCTCCAGATGAAGAGTCCCCTGACTTACGAGCACAGTCTGCGCGTAAGCTTTCTTACGAAGGCCATCGGGAGGTTCATCCATCTCGATCAGCGGGCTCTTTTTTATGCCGGACTCCTGCATGATGTCGGCAAGGCGATGACGCGCCTTGCGACGTTGAACAAGACGGCTGATTGGACCCCGGCCGATGCTGATGAAATCAAGGCCCACGTGCTTGATGGCTACCGCCTTGTGAGGGATGTCTTTGATTTCTCGGCTGAGATCATTCTCTGGCATCACCGTTTCCAGCAGGGTGGGTATCCGGAGATTATCCCAGAGCCTCTTCATGACTACAGTCAGGGGACAAGAACGATGATCCCATTCTATGGGCGGATGCTGTCGCTGGCCGACGTCTACGATGCACTTCATCGCATCAACGCCAAGTTCGGGGCTCTTTCTGGCGAGGCCATCCGAGATAAGATGCTGGCTTTCAACCCGGACCAGCGCATCTTGGTTGGGAATCTCTACGAGGAGGGGATCCTCACCACCTACACAGTGCCAGAAGGATGAACTTCCTTGCCGCCACGCTCAAAACCGCCCCGCTCGGGCCGTTTTGAGCAGGGCGGTTTTTTGTTTAGATTTTTGTTGTTGACTAAATTAATAAACCGTGCTAGAAATTAAGGCAGAAAGATTAAATTTTAGCCAAAGTGAGGCTGAGGTTTAGACTTAGATAAAGAAGAGAACCTTGAGAGAAGGAGAAAAGGAATTATGTTGAGAATGGAAACGAGTCAATGCCAGGAGACCTCCTTGCGGCTTGAACAGCGACTGACCCTGAAGCAGAGAAAGACTCTCGGTCAGTATGAGTTGGGGTTGCGGTTGTTGTTGGTCAGTCTACTCAACCCACTCGCCGGGCCAATGAAGTACACTCCGACAGGAGTTTGTCCGAAGTGTCACCGCGAATTGACGCCGCTGGAGATTCTCGCGGGATTCCTCCCGGACCCGACCGACTTCAGGACGGTTTGCCCCCGTTGCAAGACGCCCTTCGTGCCCAAACTGATTTGGGGTAAACCTGATTCGAGAGTCGAGATCCCGTTCTTTTGTCAGCCGCAGACGGTGGCCCAACTGCGCGGCCTCGAGAGCCTCAGCCCCGAGGAATTCTTGCGGGACCACCAGGTGCTCTACCACAGTGCTATCGTCCACTTTGGACTATTGAAGAACGCCTTCATCTCGATTGGGATGGTCTACCTTCATGACGAGGGCGGTGATCTCCGGGCGAAGGTTTCGTCGTTCCTTGGCGTTTTGCCGGATGCGGTGATCTCTCGGTATACCGATCTCTCTGTCCACCAGATTCGTCGGATGCGGAAGAAGTCGGGGATCCCTCCTTGTACCCGCCGCGAAATGCTCGCGGCCGCCTCCATCGAACTTTAGAGCCCGCCCCCTGGGGGACAGCACTCGCTGCCCTCTGGGTGGCGGGTTTGTTGTTTGTTATAATTAAGGGGTGCTAGGAAATTTTAGAAAACATTTAATTAGTCTTGCCCCTTTGCTTTTTATCCTTGCTTTTAGTTATTGCTACCGAGCAGAGGCGAGTCAACTTTTGCTGAGACTCCTCGGGCGACAACCTTGCCAAAAACCAATAACTTATTCTATCGCTAGTCTTGACCCGCGCTTTGACCTAACCAAAAATGAAGTTGTGGCCAGCCTAAAACAAGCTGAACAAGTGTGGGAGAAGCCTTTTGGTAAAAATTTATTTGAGTACTCGGCGACAAGCACTCTTAAAATAAGTTTTGTCTATGACGAGAGACAGAAAGCGACCGACGCTCTCAAAAAAATGGGCATCATTATTGGCGATGACCGAGCTACTTATAACAGAGTCAAACTTAAGTATGACTCACTTATCGCTTCCTACGACCAAGACAAAATAAAAATTGAAGCCCTTGTCTCTTCTTACCAGACCGCTCAGAATGCCTACGAGCAAGCAGTTGTCTATTGGAATAATCAAGGAGGAGCTCCCACTGACCAATATCAGAAGCTTGAACAAGCAAGATTGGGACTAAATAGAAAGGCTTCCCTGATTCGTCGTTCGGAAAACTCTTTTAATAATTTAGTAAGCCAGATTAAATCAACGGAGCTTGTTCTTAACAAATTGGTTGCAACTCTCAACCTCCATGTTAAAGATTATAATCTAGTTGGCTCTTCAACGGGTAAGATCTTTAATGAGGGGGAATATGTTAGTAATAGTAGCGGGACAACGATTAGTATTTTCCAATTCAATGATCAGGAACAATTAAAACGAGTGCTTGCCCATGAATTTGGCCATGCTCTTGGTTTGGATCATATCGCTAATCCTAAAGCCATTATGTATTATCTAAATGAAGAAGGAGGTAGTGGGAATCTCACTACCGAGGATCTCGCGGCTTTAAGAAATATCTGTGGTATAGTTAGATAAGAATTAACGTCTTGGGTATTATTAATTGATAATTTATTTAAATTTATGGAACAAAAAATTGAGATTTCAAAATGGAAGTTGGCGGGAGCGATTTTATTTTTAATTATCGCAATACTTTTTCTTGTATTTTCTATTTTTAATACTCTTGTTTCTCCTAGACAACAATTAGCTACCTCTATTCTCAGTTCTACCCCCGTTAACTCTGGAATGATGGGGGTCAATGTTGGAGAGCTTAAAGACTGGGCGCCTTATTGGGCCTTTATTAACATAATGAAGCAGTCCCGTGGTTGGTTGGGGAGTGATTGGAACGCTCTGACTGGTGTCCCCTTAACTATCGATGGTTACCCCACCCAAATTCCTTATGGTAATCAGACCTTGGCGCGGACTTTAATCTTTCGTAATGTTCCTAAATATCCGGCCGGGCAATATACTTTAATTTTTGATGGCCAAGGCGAAATTTTTATTGGTATGGATGGTGGTTATCAAACTTATGCCACTTCTGGCGTAGCTCATAAATTTAATGTTACCCCTTCTGAAAACGGCATTTTGCTTGAGATTCGTAAATCTCTCGTTTCTGACCCTATCCGTAATATCCGAGTTCTTTTGCCTGGCTATACTAATGATAGCGCTGTCTTCACCCCAGAATTTATCACTAGTTTGACCGGCTTTAGCACTCTGCGCTTTATGGATTGGGCTGATACTAATAACAATGAGACTGTCTCTTGGAGCCAACGAACTTCAACGACGACCTACACTCAAACTGTGAATGGGGTAGCTTGGGAATACATGATTGATCTCTCTAACAAACTCGGGACTGACATGTGGATTAATATTCCTGGTAAAGCCAATGATGATTATGTTACCAAATTAGCCGCCCTTATTAAGGATCGCCTCAATAGTAATCTCCGGGTCTATGTTGAGTATGGTAACGAAATTTGGAATGGTGGTTTTGGTCAGAGTATTTATGCTCAACAAGAAGGTGTCAAAGAGTGGTCTAATGTGCCAGTTTTTACTGCGGCCATGAATTTCCAAGCGCGACGCTCGGGCCAAATTTGGCAAATCTTCAATACTCAATTTGCCACTGATTCGAATCGGGTGGTTAAAGTTATTGCTAGCCAGGCCGCAAATTATGGTGTCTCAGAGCTATTGATCAACGGGCTCGCCAATCCGGCAATTAATCCGACCGGTATCAAGGCTGACGCTCTCGCTATTGCCCCCTATTTTGGCACGGGCATTACTAGCGCCACTGACGTTACTGATGTTATTAATCAATTACGTTCCTCAATCATTGACCAGACAGCTGTTTGGACTAATTCGCAAAATGGCCTCGCCAAAGCTTCGGGGTTAAAGCTTATTGCTTATGAAGGTGGTCAACATATGTGGCGAACAAGTGATCCAGCGATTAGTCAGATTTTTGTTGCGGCCAGTAGGGATTCTCGAATGCAGGCCCTCTATGATCAAATGTTCACGGCCTGGCGACAAAATAGCGGTGACGGATTATTTATGCACTTCAATAGTTGCTTCACTCCCGGGATTTGGGGATCTTGGGGTCTAATGGAAAACCCAATTGACTTTAATAACCCTAAGTATCTCGCGGCCTCTAAATTGTTTAATGTCCCGGCAGCGGTTATTCCTGTGAATGGCACGACGCCTCCCCCTGTTGTCATCCCTCCAATTACGACTACGACCACACCGCCGGTCACTCCTCCTGTCGTTATTCCTCCAACTATAACTACTACAACTCCTCCGGTTGTTGTTACTCCTCCAGCCTTAACCAATAATGCCCCAACTAATCTCTCAATGACTGCTAAGAGAATTCGAGGCAGCTCTCGTAATTTTACCTTTACCGGGGCAGCGACTGATCAAGATCTGGGCGAGGCCTTGACCCTATCTTATAGTTGGAACTTTGGTGACGGGACAACTGGTGTCGGCCAGACCCTAGACCATCGTTTCCCTAGGAGCTATAGGAATTATACTGTCAAGCTCACTGTTTCTGACGGGAAAGATTCGGCTTCAGTAAGGAAGAAAATTTTCTCTTATTAGTGATTAATTTAAATGAAGAATTATGACAGAAGTATTTCCTAGCCCTGCTGACGCTAAAGAAACCGAAAAAAAACAAAGAATTGAAGAGATTATCGCTCTGGCGAGGGAGCTTCACGAAAGGGGAGAAGTCTTCTCTTTCTCCGGGGTAGATCCTGAAAGTTATTTTAGTATGAGAGAGGCAGAAGAAGAATTTCCTGGCTATACGACGCCAATAAACGAATTGACTCAAAGGTTCCAGACCGAGGGCGTAAAGGTTGTCTTAGGGGCCCATCCTGAAAGTGGCAATGTTTTTATCTTGCCAGCGGAGAGCAACGATATTGAGATGGATAGTATTGCTCCCAAACAATTACAAATTAGTGAAGGTATGGATGGGGCGCTTAGAGAATTAATCACAAAGAGTCGTTCTTTTGCCGAATTTATGAAAGCTTATAAAGTTTCTCTATGAGAGCACCCCTACAAGTTATAGTTTTTCCTTTTATTAAAGAGGGGGCAGGTTATCTCTATGCCATATTCAAAAGAAAAGATATGGATATCTGGCAGGCTATTGCCGGCGGGGCCGAAGATGAGGAAAGTCCGCTCGAGGCAGCCAAACGAGAAGCCAATGAAGAGGCGGCAATTGACTATAATTCTTCTTTTCTTAGATTGTCAGCCCTAGCGACCATCCCGGCGGTAAATATTGGGGGCTTAAAATGGGGGACTGAGATTGTCATGATTCCTGAGATTGCCTTTGGTGTTGAGATGTTAACTAAAGACTTTCAAATTAGTCATGAGCACACTGAATTTGGTTGGTTCAGTTGCGAAGAAGCAATGGAGAAATTACGTTATGATAGTAATAAGTCAGCCCTTTGGGAATTGGACTATCGACTTAAGAATGGCTTTGCCGGGGTAGAGAATAATATTGACGAAGTTATAAAATCGTGCTAGAAATAGGCACGGAGTTTTTTGTCGTGCCAAACTAAACCTGAACCCTGAAAGGAGGGTCTATGCCTAAGAAAATCATGACCCCTTCGGGTCAGCCGTCTTATGCCGTCTTGCTTATCGATATGCAGGACGGGTTTGTCCTCGATCTTTTCCCCGAAGAAAAGAAGAGGCTAGTGACTAAACAGAAGAGGATTCTCCGAGAATGTGCTCGGCTTGATATTCCCATAATCGTGACGGAGTACTTTAGTTTTGGTGAGACAATAGAGGAACTAAGACTTGAGATCGCTAAGGTCCCACGACACTGGGTAGTACTCAAGATGAAGTTCAATACGGGATTTTATCGTACGGGGCTGACCCACATCCTTAAAGAGCTTGGGGTTGATACCCTTGTCTTGACGGGTATCAACGCCTCTCATTGTGTCGCCGATACTGCTGAATCAGCGATAAAAAAAGGTTATAGGATTGTCACGGGGGAAAACCTTATCGCTGATTGTTCCCGTCTAGAGGACCAAAATATGGGGAAGAGCCGTGCCTGGTTTTCCTCCATCGGGACTTTCTACAAGAGAGGTATTAGTTTGAAGAAGATTATTGCCCCGTGTTAAACATTTGTGCCCGTCTCAACCAACCCGGTGGAGACGGGTTTGTTGTTTAAAGTTATTCCCCTAGACAGAATGGTCCATGAGTATATTATGAAAATAGAAGGGGGTCATTGTAATTTCAACTTATCTCAACCTGAAGAAGGAGCTCGCCAATGACGATGAAGTGTTGTCGTTGTGGCCAGGTTCTCGCCACCTCAAAAGGCGAAGGAGTTTTTGTTGGTTGTTGTTTTGAATGCTTTAACCGGGGAACCCGTGAACGCCAAGAAGGGAGAGACAAGTCATGGTTTCTTACTACTGTGCTCTCTGTGGTCAGTCCTACAACGAAGATAGAAAGGGCCAAGACACCGTTATCTTTACTCTTTGCGAGTGCTGCCAAGACTTTTTGGCTGGGAGGGACGTAGCTGTTTTTTTGGGACAAGAGGAAACTTGTTCTCGAAAATCTTGGTCCCACACCACTTGATGACATTGAGTTCGAGACTGGCAAGGAGACAGTGTCCTCACTTTCTCCAGAAAGGGGGTCGTCATGGCGCAACTAAACCGGAGTAAACATGTCTGGGCCAGGGCTTCAGCGAAACAAGAGAAAATCGCGAAGTCTCTGACTTGTCACCATCTTGTCCCGAAGTCTCGGGGTGGGAGTGCCGGCGCCCGAAACATTCTCAGGCTTGCTTGGGATAAGCACCAGTCCTGGCACAAGTTATTCAAGAACAAGACGATTATGGAAGTGCTTGAGCTCTTGCTTCAAGAGGCCCGGTTCGAGAAGAAGCCGTTTACCTCGAAACGGTTTCAACTTGTTCGCTGGGACAAGCTTCAGTCCTGGCATTGCCTATTCAAGGAGAGGTCATCAACAGAGGCTCTTGAACTGCTGGTCAAAATGGTCTGGCTCAAGGGCTATCACTCCTTATCCTGTACCTATGTCCAAGAACTGGACAAGCTCAAGAGTGAGAAGCTTGAGTGCACCGGCTAATGCTCGAACCTGTTTCCCTGAACAGTAAAATCAGTGACCATTCGCGCTTCCCCGTCCGGCCCCTCTATGGCGCCGGACGGATTTTTCTTTTTTGTCTCAAAATGGTTTATAATGATTGTTATGGAACCACATATCCCAAATTCACGGATTGAAGAAAGGACTAAATTTGGCCCCCATCTGATCAAACAAGAGCACCTCGGCTTTAATGGCCGTCTAGCTTTGCTTGTAACCAATCTTGTCGGGACGATGTGGTGTGCTTACCTTTTTGCTATCATTGCTCTGATTGGTTTGCCTGATGCGATTAGTGGTGGGACATCGACTCTGATCACTTGGATGGCTCAAACATTTTTACAGTTAGTTCTTCTCTCGGTTATCATGGTGGGGCAGAAGGTCTCGGCCGAAGCGTCTGATAAGAGAGCTCTACAAACCTTCCAAGACACCGAAGCCTTGTTAAAGATTCAGGATGATGTTCATCGTCTGGTCAAAATCAATAATGAACAAACCCAAGAAATTCACAGCTTATTAACAAAGGAGAAGCTGGGCAAATAATAGAAACTGTGTTACAATAAAAGAGTAGCAAAAATCGCCAATTTGTGGCGTTTTTGTTTTTATGAAAAGAAGATTATGGCAGGAGAAACAATCATAAATTTTGATGAAGTGTCCTTTAAGTATGGGCATAATCACCCCATCTTAGATGAGGTGGGTTTTTCTGTGCGTAAGGGGACTAAGATTACCCTAATGGGTCAAAATGGAGCCGGTAAGAGTACCATCTTCCAACTTCTGACTGGCGTTATTAAACCTGATGATGGGAATATTAATGTCTCTGATAAAATTAGCGTCGCCACTGCCCGCCAGGTAATTCCGCGTGATCAACTTGAACTAACGGTGAGAGAATTCTTCCAAAAATGTTTTAAACAAAAAGTCTATGATATTGATCCACGAATTGACGCAGTTTTAGAGACGGTAAACTTGAACGCTCCCCATGATAGAATCATTAAATCTTTTTCTGGTGGGCAACAGGCGCGCTTACTTTTGGCTTCAGCTTTGATTCAAGATCCGGACCTTTTGCTCTTAGACGAGCCGACAAATAATCTTGATAAGGATGGTATCGCCCACTTAACTGACTTTTTAAAAAATTATGAGAAAACTTGTATTGTCATTTCTCACGATGCCGATTTCTTAAACGCTTTTACCGATGGTATTCTCTATCTCGATGTTTTTACCCGAAAGATTGAGCAGTATGCCGGTAATTATTTTGATGTGGTGGCACAAATTACCGCCAAAATTGAAAAGGATAATGCTAAGAATGCTCAACTCTCGAAGACAATTCAAGAGAAAAAAGATAAGGCCAACTTCTTCGCTAATAAGGGAGGCAAGATGCGTATCTTGGCCAAGCGTATGCGTGACTTAGCTGACGAGATGGAGGAAGACAAAGCGGACATTCGAAGAGAAGATAAAACGATTAAATCCTTTACTATCCCGACACAAGTCGATTTGTCAGGAGAAATTATAAATATTAGTTCTTGTTCGGTGATCAAGAATCATAAGGCCGTGACGAGGAAAGTTAATATCTCACTTAAGAAGAACCAACACTTACTTTTGTCTGGGCCGAATGGTATTGGTAAGAGTACCTTGCTCGAGGCAATCGCTAGCGGCGAGTCTAAGGGTTCAGTTATCGCGCCGGGGATCAAAGTTGGTTATTATCGTCAGGATTTCTCAACCTTAAACTTCGATGACACCGTGCATGATTCCTTACTCTCTGTTATGGCTGAACAAATTGAAGAGCGGCTCCGAGCAACGGCGGCTAGTTTCTTGATCGGGGCTGAATTGATTAATTCTAAAATTGGTAACTTATCTGAAGGGCAGAAAGGTCTTGTCGCTTTTGCTCGTTTGGTGCTTCAGAAACCAGGCCTTCTTATCCTTGATGAACCAACTAATCACATCAACTTCCGCCATTTGCCGGTTATTGCCGAAGCTCTAAACAAATATCAGGGAGCTATGATCTTGGTTAGCCACGTACCTGAGTTTGTGGCCAAAATTCGCATTGATGAAACTCTTGAACTGGGGAAATAAGACCCATTGACTAATCAATTTAACCGTGCTATTATACTAAGTGGAAAGACTTTGTAATAAACCGAGCTAGAAGCTCAGGAGGTGTGCCTTGAAAGTTCAGAATATCGCTTTTGTCGATGACCGGAGGGAAAACCTTGCCGCCGCCGTCCTTGCCGTCCTCGAGACAATGCCCGGGACAAAGATCCGGACATACCTGTCAAGAAGAGAATTCGTCTCTGCCTTGAAAGCCGGGGAGGTTGACGCTGACCTGGTCGTGTCGGACATGGACATGGAGACGAAGGATGCCGGTTACCACTTGGCCGTTGACGCCTGGTCTTGGAATATCCCGACAACCATTGTCACCGGCGGGCATAAGACCCACACTACGGACCAGGTGAAACTAGGTTCCCCGAGGTTCGAGATCCACGGCGAAAAGGATGACCCTGAAGTCTGGAAGAAGATCCTCGAGGTCATTTTCCAGGGAGACGGGACATCCAACGCCCTGATGACAGCCTTGTCGATTGGCCGGAAGGGGGCCCCTGACCGGGACTATGGGAAAACCTGTGCTGTCGTTGCTGTTCCTCTTTGATGGAGCCATCCGCTCCGCCAAACAAAAATCCGCTCCGCGGTTTTCTGTTGGGCGGGGCGGATTTTTGTTTTTTAGGAGTTAGCGAGTGACCTTGTTGACTTATTTTAGGATGTATCTTATACTAGGGGGTAACAAAAGTTGCTATCTAAACAAGTCGATTTATATAACTCTCTTTGTGTATTATTAAGTGTAAACAAAACAAGTAAATGACTGGTAAAATCGCAAGACTTACGGACAAAGGTTTTGGTTTCATCAATGTTGCTGAAGGACAGAAGGATATCTTCTTCCATAGCAACGCTCTCGTTGGCGTCGCTTTTGACGCTCTTCGTGAAGGTGACCAAGTTAGCTTTGAGACCGAAGAAACCCCTAAGGGTATGAATGCTGTGAACGTGCAAAAGATTGGCTAATCACAGTTTCGTTATCTAACAAAAACCCCAGGCCTAAGCGGCCCGGGGTTTTTGTTTTTTACATCCCGCTAACCTTTTTTGGGTTTTTTGATTGTTTTGGTTGCGGCCTTTTTTGTCATTTCCCCTAGACGGTGGGCTTGCCACATTTTGTTGCCACAATCGCCACCTTTTTTGTTACCAACTTTACTTGTTTTAGTAATTATTTTACCGATCATTGTCTTGGAGTGAATTAGAGTTTTTAAACAAGCCTCGACCCCGGCTCATTTTGGCTGAATTAATTTTACACCACTTAAATAATAAAAATCAAGACAAAACCGGTTTTTGTGCTACAATCATTAGCAATGAACAAGAATTTAGGTAATTACGATGTCATTGTTATTGGGGGTGGCCCCTCTGGGATGATGGCGGCCGGACGAGCTGGTGAGCGGGGACTCAAGGTTCTTCTCTTGGAGAAAAACCGTCAAATGGGGGATAAGCTTAAGATTACCGGTGGTGGCCGTTGTAATATTACTAATGCTGAGATGGACAAAGAACTTCTTCTTCGCCACTATGGTGTTGGTAAAGATTTTCTCCAATCAGCTTTTGCCCAATATGGGGTAACTGACACCTTTAAATTTTTTGAAGAACGCGGTTTGCCTTTGGTTATTGAGGCAAGGAAACGAGCCTTCCCTAAGACCCAGCGGGCGGAGGACGTCTTTAGGGTTTTAGAAAAATATTTAAGCGATAATAAGGTGGTGGTGAAGACGGGAGTGAGAGTCTCAGAGATTAGACCGGGCGAAGGGAAAATTAAATCTATCGTCGCTGGCGGGGTGGAGTATGAAGCACGGGGGGTAGTCCTCGCCACCGGCGGTCTGTCTCATCCTGAGACAGGGGCAACTGGCGATGGCTTTACTTGGCTCACTCGACTGGGGCATTCGGTTAAAGAACCAACCCCTGATATTGTACCCCTGGCGGTGAAAGAAAAATGGGTTAAAGAGCTCTCTGGTCTCTCCCTATCGTTTATGAAAATTACTTTCTTTGTCGATAAAAAGAAAGCTTTTTCTAAAACTGGCAAAATCCTCTTTACCCACTTTGGTCTTTCTGGTCCCCTTATAATGAATAGTGCGCGGGCGGTAAAAGATTTACTAAAAGCGGGGGTGGTGACCGCCGAGATTGATGCTTACCCTGATACTGATTTGGGCGCACTAGAAAAAAATATTATAAAAGTCTTCGACCAGAATAAAAACCGTGATTTGAAGAATATTATGAAAGAACTGACACCTGAAGGCTTGGATGAGACAGTCATGGTTCTTCTAAAAAATATTGATTTCAACAAGAAGGTTCACAGTGTGACAATTGAGGAGCGCAAGCAACTGGTCCATTTACTTAAAGCTTTGCCGCTGACCATTACAGGTCTCTTAGGTTTTGAGCGAGCTGTTGTCTCGGATGGGGGAGTAATGCTCACGGAGATGGACATGCGCACTATGCAATCTAGGCTTTATGACAATCTATACATTACTGGGGATCTCTTGAACATCAACCGACCTTCTGGTGGTTATTCCCTCCAGCTCTGCTGGACGACGGGTTTTGTGGCGGGGAACAATATCTTGCCTAGCTAATTGGGGCTGTATCTGGTATAATGAGGTTACATTAGTAATTAACAGTATTTTAATAAAGTATTATGGCTACACCTAATTCAGGGTTCATGAAACCAATGACTGTGAGCGAAGATCTCGCTGCTGTCGTCGGTAAGGGCCCAATGCCTCGTTCTGAGGTTGTTAAAGCGCTCTGGGTCTATATTAAGAAGCATGATCTCCAGGATCCTAAGAACAAGCGCAACATTGTTGCTGACGAGAACTTGAAGAAGGTCTTCGGCGGTAAGGATGTTGTCAACATGTTTGAGATGACCAAGCTCGTCTCTAAGCACCTTTCCTAAAGTATTTTTCTTTTTTAGAAATCAAAAACGTTCGTCACCTGGTGACGAACGTTTTTGATTGTAATTTTTATTTTTTCGTGGCTTTTGCTTTGGCCTTGGATTTGGTTGTTGGTTTGGTTGTTTTTTCTGAACACTTAGGGCAACGACAACCATGTGGTTTGATATACTCATTCCAATATTCTTTGCCATAGTCATAGAGAACTTCCTCACCTTTTTTAATCTTGCGCAGAGACATAATGTAGACATGGCCCTTCACAATGTCAGCTTCAGCATTGGGTCGGCAAGAATGATTGAAGTAACGAGCCTTGTTCTCGCGAATTGAGCCATCAATGGTCTTCTTAGAATTTATCTCGAAGAGATACTTGCTATTAATAGTGTATTCTTCTTTTGGTTCGAGAGTTCGACCAAAGTACTCCATAAGGCAAGCCCCCTTGGGGATGTCTTCGCCGGCAAAAATACCAAGACCAGCAAGTGAACGTTTTACCAATAATTTGTAGTCACCCGGTGTATATTTTGTTTTTTTCATACCAGGGCATTATACCTGAAGCGCTTTTATTGGTAAAATGGGGATATGTTTGGTTTAACGAAAGCAGAGCTCACTGTTCTGAGAAAATTGTCCACGCCGATAAAAATCCAGGATTGGCTTGATGCCATGCCTCTTAATTATGAGAAAGGTGGCGAGACCTATATGTCTCCACGTAAGGCTCTACGAGTCGGGAAAATGCACTGCTTAGAGGGGGCGCTTGTTGCGGCGCTTTGCCTGTGGCTTAGGGGTGAAGAACCACTTCTTCTTGATCTCAAGGCGCCTAAAGATGTTGACCATGTGGTTGCCCTATATAAAAAGAATGGCTATTGGGGGGCGATCAGTAAGACTAACCATGCGGCCCTCCGCTTCCGTGATCCGGTCTATAAAACCATTCGGGAGTTGGCGGTTTCTTATTTTAATGAATATTTTGACAATGACACAGGCAAGAAGACTTTGCGTAGCTACGCCGGGCCATACAATTTAAAGAAGTTGGGGACAGATTGGGTCACGACCGAAGAAGACCTTTTTTCTTTGCCTTATGTCCTGGATGCCTTACCTCATAAACAAATTTTCCCAAAGAAAAACGAACGTTTTATACGTCCGGCTGACAAAATGGAGGTTCGCGCCGGGCGCCTTATTGAGTGGGAAAGGGGGGACAAAAGAACCTAAAATTATGCTATACTAGCCGGAATGAAGAATAAAGCTTTACTTTCGATTTTATTGATTTTGGTCATTGTCCTGGCCCTTGGAGTGGCCGCGGGAGCTTATTATTCCTGGCTTTTTCACCAGAAGAATTTAGTGCTTGAGACAAAAAATAGAGAACTACAAAATCTTGTGGCCACGACAACGGGTGACTTGGCTAGCACCACGGCTCGTCTTCAAGCTGAGACGGAGAGAACCAATGCCTTGTCTGAAGAAGTAAGCTCTATCGCTGGGACAGTGGGGACTCTTAATAAACTCAGTCAGACGGACAAAGAGTTATTAAAAAAATACTCAAAGGTCTATTTCCTTAATGAACATTATGCCCCAGCTAATTTGGCCACGGTGACGCCTGCTTTCTGGATTAATCATGAACCACAATTAATTCATTTTAGTGTGGCCCCTTACTTAGAGAAACTTCTTGAGAGGGCTTCGTCGTCGGGAATTGACTTGCGGGTGAGCTCGGCTTTTCGCTCTTTCGGAACTCAAACGAAAATTAAGGCTAATTATAAAATTACTTATGGCTCGGGAGCCAATAAATTTTCCGCTGACCAGGGCTATTCTGAGCACCAACTGGGAACGACGGTAGACTTCGGTACCCCAAGCATTAATGGTGATTATAATAAATTTGGGAAGACTACGTCCTTTACCTGGCTAACCGAGAATGCTTATAGATATGGCTTCATTATGTCTTACCCTCCGGATAATAGTTACTATCAATATGAACCTTGGCATTGGCGTTTTGTCGGTGTCGCCTTAGCAACAAAATTGCACGAAGAAAACAAGTATTTTTATAATTACCCTCAACGGTTAATTGACGTTTATTTGGTGAACATCTTTGATTAAAGTTTATGTTTTTTCATGGACACACTTTTCTTAAATGAGCATCGGTGTAAGTGCGGTAAATTGCTTTTGCGAGGGGTTTTTTTTGACGGGGCCTTAGAAATTAAGTGTCACCGTTGTGGTGAGATCAATGAAATAGGTCGTCTAAAGTTAGAAAATGATAAATATCAATATTTATTAATCATTAACGATCAGGGTATTGTTACCAACGCTAGCGATTCAGCGTACAGAATACTGGGCTATGATAACCATGAGCTTATTGGGGAGCACTTTACTTCAATCAATCCGACCATGCCCGAAGAAATTGGGCAGAAGTTTTTTGGTCAAGATTCACGACTGAGTGAAGACAATTACTATCAATTAGACACTTTTCATCAGAATCATAATGGCGAAAAAATCCCCGTTACTATTTTTGTAAAGTTATATTTACCGACAAACAAAAAGAGGCACGTTCTTCTCTCTGTCAAATTGAGAGACCTTGACCTAAGCAGCATTTATTCTGAACAAGAAGAATCTCGTTTTTTAGATAAAGCTTGTGACTTCTATTTTGATATCGATAAAAATGGGAAAGGTGAGTACATTAGCCCCTCAGTGGAAAAACTTTTTGGTTTTACTCAAGAGGCAATCTTAGGTAAGAATTATTTTAGTTTTCTCCCCGCTTCAAACGTGATTGAGGCTCGGAAAACTTTTGACTATTTTTCGTCCCGGCAAGAACCCTACCGAGTTCTCCGTGATACCGGTTTTGACTCACGTGGCCAAAGGATACATAACGAGCTTTATTTTACACCGAAATTTGATGATAAGGGCGACTTTTCTGGTTATCGTGTCTTGGGTTGGGTGATTAAGACCCCCTAAAGAACTGTGGATAATTATCTGTAAGTAATTAGGAAGAGATGATATTATTAATTTAGTAATAGAGGCTCCAGAAGCCCGTGACCTTTTTAGGTTCGGGCTTCTTGTTTTTTAGTCATTTATATTATTTATGAATTATTATAAAAAATACCTCTTAGCTTTTGGTGCAATCCTCTCTCTCATCTTGGCCTTTTATCCTGGTTCTGTCTTTGCCGCTGTTAGCATTACAACGGCGACGGGGGGGACAAATATTTCGGCTGATAAAGCGGCCAATGCCACAAGTCCGGCTTATACAACATTAGGGAATATTGTTATTACGGAAAATAATAATAATGATATTAGTTCTAACGGGACTTTTACTGTAGCTCCGCCATCAGGATGGCAATTTAATACTACTGGAGTTACGACTTCGGTGACGGGGGGCCTTACTGTCGTCGTGACTTCACAAACCGCCTCTCTCTTGACCTTGACCATTAGTAATAGAAATAACAGCACAGCTCAGAGTTTTACTATTATTGGCCTTCAGGTTCGTGCCACTAATGGAGCCAGTTTGCCGAGTAGCGGCAATATTACCAGGGCCGGAGGGACGGCCAATGTCTCGGGCATTACTAACGGCTCAACTAATTTAGGGTCACTGTCTCAAGCGGTGGGAGTAGCCAGTAAATTAAAAGTAGGGACACAACCTTCTTCGGCGGCGACTGCTGGGGTTACTTTTCTAACCCAACCCGCTATTAATATTACTGATCAATTTTATAACACTCGGAGTACTGCTAACGGCGGAGCCGATAACTCTACCGTTGTGACGGTTGCGAGGGGTACTGGTACTGCTACTTTGCAGGGGACCTTAACCGCCACCGCGAGCAACGGTGTTTCTACTTTTTCTAATCTTTCTTATCAAAAAGCGGAAACGATTAATCTTAATTTTACCTCTGGCTCTCTCACAAGCACAACTTCCAATAATATTATTGTTAGTGCTGGCTCAATTAATTCTGTCACTGTTAGCCCAACGACGACACAATCAGTTTCTTCTTTTGGAACAATCCAGTTTGCTGCTCAAGGTTTTGATGTTTATAACAATACTCTTACAGGCTTAACTTTTAATTGGGCGGTTGTCCCTGGTACTGGTACGGGGAGTATTGATAGTTCAGGTCTGTTTACTGCGGGGAATGCCGGTACTGTTACTGTTACAGCCACTAATGGCGGCAAGACGGGAAGTTCTAATACAATTACCATAACTAAAATTGATCAATCTGTTTTGACGACCATCGTTAATCCCTCCACGGTCAGCTACGGTTCCACTTCCGCTCTCTCCACCACTGGTGGCTCGGGCACTGGTGCCGTCACCTTCTCGGCGGGCGCTTCCACGGGTTGTTCCGTTTCTTCTACCACTTTGAATGTCACTGATGCCTCGGGCAATTGTTCCATCACCGCGACCAAGGCAGGGGATTCTAATTATACG
>Ga0172379_10000282_pt1 | contig 134748 bp, 122 predicted proteins | sample GrowelOW334metaG_FD_119756 | JGI IMG/M metagenome (GOLD analysis project Ga0172379, IMG submission 119756) | Groundwater microbial communities from an aquifer near a municipal landfill in Southern Ontario, Canada - Groundwater well OW334 metaG | ecosystem: Environmental > Aquatic > Deep... | reverse complement strand
GTTCTCAGCAAAAGACGCGCAGACTTTCTCAGAATTTGGGAAAAAGTTGTTCGCGCTCATGATACGGGTGAAATTATTCAAGGTAAAATTGTTCGCAGAATTAAAGGCGGTATGGTTGTTGACCTTATGGGAATGGAAGCATTCTTACCCGGTTCACAAATTGATGTTCGTCCAATTCGCGATTTTGATGCATTTGTTGGAAGGATGATGGATTTTAAAGTTGTTAAAGTCAATATCCCTACTGAGAATGTTGTCGTTTCGCATAAAGTTTTGGTCGAAGAAGAAATGGCTGACCAACGCAAAGAAATTCTGGACAGACTTGAAAAAGGTCAAATCCTTGAAGGAACCGTTAAAGCGATTACCGATTTCGGTGTGTTCGTTGACCTCGGCGGCGTTGACGGATTGATTCACATTACTGACCTTAGCTGGGGCAGAATTAATCATCCTAATGAAGTTGTTAAACTTGATGAAACCATCAATGTTGTGGTTACAGATTTCGACGAAGAGAAACGAAGAATTTCTCTCAGCTTGAAAAAACTTCTTCCACATCCTTGGGAAAATATCGAAGAGAAATTACAGATCGGAACGAAAGTTTCCGGTAAAGTAGTTTCCTTAACAGATTACGGCGCGTTTATCGAAATTGAAAAAGGGATTGAAGGATTGATCCACAATTCTGAAATGAGCTGGACGCAACACATCAAACATCCTTCGCAAGTTGTTGCAATGGGACAGGTAATTGAAGCTGTTGTTCTTAGTTTAGATAAAGACGAAAAGAAAATTTCTCTCGGAATTAAACAACTTGAACCGGATCCATGGCAAGAATTAATGCAAAAATATCCTGTTGGCTCAAAGCATTTTGGAATTGCAAGAAATCTTACCAACTTCGGAGTATTTGTTGAACTTGAACCTGGTGTTGACGGGCTTGTTCACATTTCCGATTTATCGTGGACAAAGAAAATCCGCCACCCCGGGGAAGTTGTGAAAAAAGGAGAAAGAATTGAAGTTCTCGTTCTTTCCGTTGATGTAGATCAAAGAAAAATTTCTCTTGGTCACAAACAAGTTCAAGATAATCCATGGGATACATTTGAAAAATCTTATGCTGTTGGAATTGAAACCCAAGCTAAGATCGTTCGCATTATTGAAAAAGGAGTTATTGTAGAACTTCCTCTTGATGTTGACGGATTTGTTCCTACGAGCCATCTTTCAACTTCTAAGATTAAAAACCTTTCGATTCATTTTCCTATCGATTCTATGATTGACCTAGAAGTCATTGAGTTCGATAAAGAAAATAAAAAAATCGTTCTGAGCGCATTAGCATGCTTAAAAGATAAAGGTGAAGCGGCTATTCAGGAATTCATTACTTCGCATAAACTCGAAAAAATGACTCCGCAAGATGTGATGACTGCAGATACCATTACGGTAAATTCAGCAGACTTCCCGAACTTCGAACTTCCGGAAGAAAGCCTTGCCCCACCGGAATCAGCACAAGAATAATCCTGCTAAAACAGGACTAAATGGTTAATTTATCGTAGAGACATGGCATCACGCGTCATGTCTCTACAGTTTTAAAGAATATGAATAAAAAAGTTGCGTTACATACCTTAGGCTGTAAATTAAATTTTTCAGAAACTGCTGCGATTGGAAAACAGTTTGCTACCCGCGGTTTTTCTGTTGTTGATTTTTCCGATCACGCGGATGTTTATGTTTTAAATACCTGTTCGGTTACGGAAAATGCTGAAAAAGAATGCAGGCAAGTAATACGCCGTGCATTGAGACTAAACCCTGAAGCGTTTGTAATTGTAACCGGCTGCTATGCTCAACTTCGTCCGGAAGAAATTTCACAGATCGAAGGGGTGGATGCAGTATTGGGAAGCAACGAAAAATTCGATCTCTTTTCTTATCTGAATGATTTCAACAAAAAAGAACTCGCATGTATTTATACTTCATCAAAAGAGGAATTGGATAATAGTTTTGGTGTTGCTTCTTCCACCGATATTGATTCAAGAACAAGGGCGTATTTTAAGATACAGGACGGATGCGATTATAAATGCACGTATTGTACAATTCCACTTGCACGAGGTGCAAGCCGCAGCCTGGAACCCGAAAAAGTTTTAGAGCAATTCCGCTCGATAATAGCACAAGGATATAAAGAAGTAATATTGACCGGTGTGAATGTTGGTGATTACGGCAAATCTTTTGAAATAGATTTTTATCATCTCATGCAAAAATTAATTTCTGTTGAAGGTGATTTTAGAATTCGTATCAGTTCGATTGAACCGAATCTTTTAACAGATGATATCATTGCTCTTGCCCTGTCAACAGATAAAATCAGCAAGCATTTTCATATTCCGCTGCAAAGTGGAAGTGATAACGTTCTTCGTTTGATGCAGCGGCGTTATAACACGAATGATTATAAAACACTCATCACAAAATTGCATAATGCCGATTCTGAAATTGGAATTGGTATTGACGTGATAACCGGTTTTCCGGGTGAAACAGAAGAGGAATTTCAAGTAACTTATAATTTCTTGAAAGATTTACCAATTTCATATTTACATGTTTTTACCTATTCCGAACGACCCGATACGAAAGCAATTTCTTTCTCCGGCAAGGTTGATACTGCCGAACGGAAAAGAAGAAGTACGTTGTTGCGTATTTTAAGTGACAAAAAAAGGTTTGCGTTTCATGAAAAGTTCGTTGGTAAAAAAGGGAGAGTGCTTTTTGAAGAAGCAGATGATAACGGCATCATTAAGGGGTTTACTTCTAATTATATTAGGGTATTTCATCCGTTTAATCGTAATTTGCAAAATCAATTTTGTTTAGTAACTATAAATAAAGTTTTCGGAAACTATTGTAACGCTTCAATTGAAGGGGAAAATTTTTCCGTTGAACGGTTAGCAGTTTAATCCATAAATTTTCACTAAAAAATATGAAAAATATCTTCTTCCTTCTCCTGTTCACAGTTGTTCTTTTTCCTCAACAATTCAACAACAAAATCAAAACCAATACAGGGGCAATCAGTTTTGAATTTACCAATCAAATTTTAACTGGAAATGAAGTTAATCCAAATAAAGAATTTTTTGAAAATGTTCCGGCAAAAAAGAATATTGCGCTGGCAATTTTGTATTCTGCAATTTTACCGGGGATGGGTGAATTGTACGCGAACAATTACGAGTCTGGAAAATATTTCACTATTGCGGACGCAGCTCTTATAGGTGTCTATTTCGGTGTGAACACCTATGGCGATTGGAAGAAAGAAAATTATAAATCTTTTGCTAAAACGTACGGTGGAATTTCTTTGGAGAGTAAAAATGACGACTATTTTTCTACTATAGGGAATTATAAAAACATCGATCAGTACAACGATGAAAAGGCTCTTGAACAAAGATACAACGAAATGTTTGACAAAAATAGTATGAATTGGAAATGGGAAACCGAGACCCAGCGCCGCGAGTATCGTGGAATGTGGCTTTCAAGTCAGCGGGCATATAATAATTTGCAATTTGTAGCCGGCGCAATGCTGATTAACAGATTGATCAGTATTATTAATGCAGTCCGTTCGGTTGTTGCTTACAACAAAAATATTTCTCAGCAGACAAGCTGGAATTTTTATTTTGACGCTAACCCAAATCCACAGGCGATGAAAAACTTTTCTGTGAATTTTATTTCGACATTTTAACGTTATCCGGTTTCTTTTATAATAAGAAGCCGGACTATCATCTCAAAAGATTAATCATCTCCGAACCCTGAAGATAGGGAGACGGTTTCTTTCTTTTCCGTTACCATCATCCTACGGTAATGAACTCATTCAAATTTTAGCCTGCAAGAAACAATCGACTTTCAAGTCGCATAAACTCGCCGGAATCGTCGTGCGCATTCTATCGAATTTCTCAAAACTATCTTTTCATTAAAAATTTAAGCTTAAAGTTTTGGCACATTGATTGAGTAAGGTTTAAGAAGTTGAAAGATAACTTTGAATCTTCACTGAATAAATCCCATCAAATTAAAAAAAAGGAACTTTAATGAGTCGTCCCTTGAATAGTAGACTAAAACGAACATTCTATTTATTATTGATAATTTTTGGAAACCTAAGCATTCTTGCGCAAAACAAGACTGGGATCATCTCCGGAGAAGTCCGCGATGCAGTAACAAAACGTCCGTTGCTCTTCGCAAATATTTCTCTCGTAGGAACACAAATCGGAGTCGTTACCGACGATAAGGGCTATTTTGTTATTAAGAATATTGATGCAGGAGTCTATCAATTAAAATTTTCATATATCGGATATCTTCCGATGATAAAAGAAGACATCACCGTGAATCAGTCCAGGAACACTTCTGTACCGGTGGAATTAATTCCTGCCCAAATAGAAATGAAGGAAGTAAATGTAACCGGTGGATACTTTCAAAAACCAATTGATCAACCAATAAGTATTCGGTCGCTAACGCAACAAGAGATTCGGCGTTCGGCAGGGTCGGCGGAAGATATTTTTCGCGTTATGCAATCTTTGCCGGGCGTAGCAACGGCGGGAGGAAAGAGTGCCCAGCTTATTGTGAGAGGCGGAAGTCCCGATGAGAATTTGACTTTACTTGACAACATCGAAATTTATAATCCTATTCACTTTGCCCGCACCGGAGAATCGATGGGAATTGTAAGTATTATTAATCCTTCTTTATTAAAAGGAGTTGATTTTATGACGGGAGGCTTTCCCGCAAAGTACGGCGATAAAATGTCATCGGTATTTGAAATGTCCCTTGTTGACGGAAATAAAGAAACTTTTAATACCGATCTTAACGCAAATTTAGGAGGATTTGGTGCGATGGTGGATGGACCGGTTCCCGGAAACGGCACGATGATTTTTTCAGCACGCCGTGGTTTTTTTGATTTATTGACAAACCTGATGAACAAGCCTGCAGCTCCCCAATATTATGATGCTGTTGCCAAGCTTACGTATGATCTTGATGAAAAAAACAGAATTAGTTTTGTAGGATTTTATTATCTCGACCAAATTCTGCGCGAAGGAACTTCAACAACAAAAAAAACGGCGACTGAAACAACAAATTTTAAGTACGATTATCTTACGCGCGATGATTATGGAACTGCTTTCGGAATAAATTGGCGGTATCTTTTTTCTCCAAAAGCTTTTTCTCTTACAACGCTTTCGTTCTCCGGTAACGGATGGAATACACTTCAAGGAACCGAAACTGATCGGTCTTTAAGCGGCGAGGATATCCGTGAGAATAGTTTTGATATTAAAAATGAAGTAACGTTTAACGTTTTAGATAATTTAGAATTAAAAACCGGTGGATATCTGCGGTTCATTGATTCAAAACATATTACGTGGAAACCGGCTGACACAACTCGTATTGGACAAATCATCCCAGCCTCGTCTGTTTCTTTTTTACCGGAAATGAGTAATAAAGTTTCTTTCTTTATACAAGATACCTGGAGACCATTTGCCAGATTGTCTCTTACTTCTGGAATTCGCTACGATTATTTTTCCTTTACCAATGAGAGTAATATTAGTCCCAGAATTTCTTTTTCTTTTCACTTAACCGATAAAACATCTTTAAATGCATCGTATGGAAAATTTTATCAAACACCTGCAACCTATCAAATCGCTCTTGATCCGCAGAATGTGCTTTTAAAAAGTGGTCTTGCTACCCACTATATTGTTGGAATTGATCACCTCTTTGCCGAAGACACAAAATTTACCGTTGAGGCTTATTATAAAGATTTGACAGATGTGTTTGTAGCAAATGATACAACGGATGTTTTAACAAATGCCGGTGGCGGCTTTGCACAAGGAATAGAATTCTCGCTTCAGAAAAAATTTACAGATGGAATTGTCGGGAGCGCCTCCTATTCATATTCTGTTTCGAAGAGAAAAGATGCTTCAAACTTGCCTGAATATTATTTTGAATATGACCGCCCTCATATTTTAAATTTGATCGGCGGTATTGAGCTTTCAAAAACCTGGCAATTAGGATTCAAATTTCAATACGCATCGGGAAATCCTTATACTCCGGTTATCGGCACAGCAATAAAAAACGGAACTTACTATGCTGTTGACGGAGCGTATAATTCTTCACGGTTGCCCGATTATCATAAACTCGATATTCGCATAGATAAAAAATTTGTATTTGAGAAATGGACTCTGACCGCATATCTGGATTTATGGAATGTTTACAATCGTGAGAACGTACTTTCTTATTCATCAAAAGTTGATGCAGCGGGAGTTATTACTACTACACCGCGGTTAGATTTTGGAATTCTTCCAATTTTGGGATTATCTGCACAGTTTTAGCTTTACTAAAAAAAGAGTCGGGGGAAATTTTATTTTCACAAAGAGAAATGACCTGTTATGAAAACAGATCATTTCTCCTTCAATTTAAATCTCTTTCAACTTTCCGTTTAAGAACAACTTCTTTTTGTTTATTACTCCCATCGCTTTGCCTTTAAGCAACCGTTTATTAAAGGGAGAATTTTTCGATTTTGATTTGAATTGAGAAATATCCACCGACCAAATTTCATTAATATCAAAAATGGTAAAGTTTGCTTCAGCTCCAACTTCAAATTTGGGAATAGGAAGATTTAGAATTTTTCTCGGATTTATAGCGAACTTCTCAACAATTTGTTCGATTGTTAAAATCTTTTTGTGATAAAGTTCCGTTAACGCCAAACCAATTTCGGTTTCTAACCCGACAATTCCGTTAGGAGCAAATTCAAACTCCATTTCTTTTTCTTCAAGCGAATGAGGTGCATGATCGCTGGCAATACAATCGATCGTACCATCTTTCAATCCTTCAAGCAAGGCGTTAACATCTTCATGCGAGCGGAGCGGGGGATTCATTTTTGTATTGGAATTATATCCTTTTACCGCTTCCTCAGTCAATGTAAAGTGATGTGGTGCAACTTCAGCGGTTACACGGATTCCTTTTGCTTTTGCTTCGCGAACCATTTGTACGGCGTTCTTAGTGCTGATGTGCGCGATGTGAATTTTTCCTCCGGTGTATTCAGCCATCAATATATCCCGCATTACAATTAAATCTTCGGCAACTGCGGGAATAGGGGGGAGCCCTAAAAATGTTGAGGTAGCTCCTTCATTCATTGCGCCGCCTGCAAGTGATTCATCCTCGCAATGTTCGATCACCGGAACATCAAACATATTAGCATATTCTAATGCTGTTTTCAAAATTCGTGCAGTCTTTATAGCCACACCGTCATCAGAAAAACCAACAGCTCCTGCATTCACCAGTTCAGCCATTGGTGAAATTACTTCTCCTTTGCGGTTAACCGTTGCGGCACCAACCGGAAATACTTCTACTAAATGATTTTTTGCTTTTTCTTGAATAAGTGAAATTACTTCGGCAGAATCTAAAGCCGGTTCTGTGTTGGGCATACAAGCAATTCCGGTAAATCCACCTTGAGCGGCGGCATCACATCCGGTTTGAACAGTCTCTTCATCTTCGCGTCCCGGTTCACGAAGGTGAACGTGCATATCAAAAAATCCTGGGGCGACAAAGTTATCTTTCAAATCATATACTTCTGCGTGTTTCAAGTCTTCTGCTGTCAGAGTTCCAATTTTTGTTATGATTCCATCTTCAAGCAAAAGATTTGATTTTTTATTTAATTTTTGCAGTGGTTGAATAAGCTGACAATTTTTTAATGCGATTTTCATTTTTCAATTTCCTTAATTTTGAGTTCCTAATAGATAAAGAACAGCCATACGTACTGCAACTCCGTTAGTTACCTGCTGAAGAATAATTTGTTTATTCCCGTCGGCAACTTCGGATGAAATTTCCACTCCGCGGTTTATCGGTCCCGGATGAAGAAGTAAAATATCTTTGCCGTTCTTTTCAAGCCGCTCGTTAGTAATACCGTAACTGGTATGATATTCCCGCAACGTAGGGAAATTGCCTCCGGCTTTTCTTTCAAGTTGAATTCTTAAGATATTTAAAACATCATTCTCTTGAATGGCTTCATCAATGTTATAAAAAACTTTTACGCCGAGGTCTTTAATATTGCGTGGTATCATTGTAGCCGGTCCGCAGACAGAAACTTCGGCACCAATGGTTTTTAATCCGAAGATATTTGAAAGGGCTACGCGGCTGTGCGCAATATCTCCAACGATACAAACTTTAACTCCTTCAAGTTTACCAAGTTTTTCTCTGATCGAATACATATCGAGTAATCCTTGCGTCGGATGCTCGTGGATACCATCGCCGGCATTAATAATGTGCGCGTCGCAAAGTTGTGTAAGATAAAGCGGTGTACCTGCAGCAGCATGACGCACGACAACCATATCGATTTTCATCGCTTCAATATTTTTTATTGTGTCCTTAAAAGTTTCTCCCTTTGAAACGCTGCTGGTCGAGACCGAAAAATTTATAGCATCTGCAGAAAGTCTTTTTTCAGCAAGCTCAAAAGAAATTCTTGTCCGTGTGGAATTTTCGTAAAATAAGTTTACAACGGTTTTTCCTTGAAGAGTAGGGACGCGTTTAATCGGTCGTTCCAAAACTTCTTTAAAAGTAGTTGCCGTATCTAAAATTAATTTGAGATCTTCTTTAGGTGTAGTTTCTAAACCTAATAAATGTCTGCTTGAGAGAGGCATTTTATTTTATCCTTTTATTTTTCTTCTACTAAATAGACAGCGTCTTCACCGTCAAATTCTTTTAATTTTACTTTCACTTCTTCATTTATAGAAGTTGGAATATTCTTCCCCACATAATCCGCACTGATTGGAAGTTCACGGTGTCCGCGGTCTACTAAAACACAAAGCTGGATTGAGCTAGGTCTTCCCATATCCATAATAGCACTCATAGCCGAGCGGACGGTTCTACCGGTATATAACACATCGTCTATAAGGATGATATTTTTTTCGTTGATATCAAATGTTATATCGGAAACGGAAACTTGCGGTTGTTTTAACCGCATCCGGAAATCGTCTCTGTACAAAGTAACATCGAGGATTGCAATCGGGATATCAACCTTCTCAATTTCTTTAATTTTTTCGTGAATTCTTTTTGCAAGGAATTCACCACGTGTACGCATCCCTACCAAAGTTAAATTCATGGAACCTTTGTTGCGTTCAATTATTTCGTGGGTAAAACGAGTAATGATTCGGCTTAGACCGATTTCATCAATTATTTTTGCTTTTATGTCCATATACAAAAAATCCTCCTTGGCACTAAGCCGCAGAGGTCCTTCTTAATTAATCGATAAATAGTAATTTTTCATTTTTTCCTTTTCTAGCTCTCTGGTTAGAATTAAAGGTTTATAAATTTTCTGCAAAGCTAATGGATTTATTTTGAATTACAAAATTTTTTTTGTTGAAAATGAACGAAGGGCATCTTTTAAAAAGGGTTCTAAAAACAGTTATTTTTATTTTGTTGTAAACTTAATCAGGATTCTATAAGTTTGGCACATCAATTTACTGAAGCTGTGCTTATGAGCCAAAGAGTTAATAAATCACGCTTCAAAAATATTTCTTCTTTAACGGGTAAGGTAAAGATATCCCTTTAAAGGCAGTAGGCTAGTGTCATTGCATTGGTTGTAACAAAATCGAATAAATTATTCTAGGATGATCACGATGATCAAATCAATTAATAAATCAACAATTCTTCTGTTTTGTATAGAGTTATTTTTAGGTAATACTTCCACTCTAGCGCAAGATTCGATCCAGTCTGTTAAAATTGGATCCCAGATATGGATGACTGAAAATCTAAATGTTGATCACTATCATAATGGAGATTCAATTCCGGAAGTTAAGATTCAGAGTGAGTGGAGGAATCTCAAAACAGGAGCTTGGTGTTATTATAAAAATGATGTTGATAACGGAAAAAAATTTGGTAAACTATATAATTGGTTTGCGGTAAATGATCCGAGGGGATTAGCTCCAAAAGGGTGGCACATTCCGACGCGAAATGAATTATTAGATTTGCAATCAGCCATAAATGATAATTCAAATAAATTAAAAAAAATAGATGAAGGGAGTGGACTTGGGGTAGGTACCAACCTAAGCGGTTTCTCTGCACTTTTGGGTGGTTATAGAGGGTACTACGGCTATTTTTACTATTTAGGTTACGATTCTTATTTGTGGAGTTCAAGTGAAGGCCTTGCTCCATTTGCAAGCAGTATGTACATCTACGGCAGTGGGAGTTATCTTTTCTTTTATGATTTTGATAAGGTATATGGTTTTAGCGTTAGGTGTATTAAGGATTAGGAGTACCGGGGGAATGAGTCTTTTTTGATAGTGACTAGGTAGATTGGAAAGTGGTCGAAAAGAGTTAAAGATTATGGTGAATAATTTTTGATCCGAAAGAGAAAATAGAAATGTCTTCAGAAAATTTTAAAACTCCATTTTGTTTAGCTTAGATTCTGATTTTTGGAAAAAGTGGGATTAAGTGATGTAAATCATTTAAATAAGAAAAAAGATAATATTCCCAAAGATTTCGCTTGACAAATATCTAAAGAATGCCTAGTTTCAGTGTAAGAAAAATTCACATCTTAATTTCAGAGTAATTTTAGCTTCCCGCATCGAAAATTAAAGAGCCAAGAAAAAGCTTTTTGGTTGGTAATATTTAATTTCTGTATTATTTTTTCCCTGTTATTTTATTAAATATTTCCTTATTTTCACTAGGGAACTATAGAAAACGTATTTATGTTATGAATTAAATCGGAGGACAAGGCGTTAGAAAAACTTGTTTTGATAATAGTAAAAGTAAAACATAATTTTAAATAACTAAGAGGAAAATAAAATGAAAACAGTTCAACATTTTAAGTATGCTTTCATAGCATTGTTGTTTGTGCTGCCGACTATGTTGGCACAACCGACAACACCTTCTCCAGCAGATGCTGCAACGGGCATTTCAACAACACCTACACTCGGGTGGGTTGGTGGCTCGGGACCATATAGTTTGGAAGTAGCCACGACCAGTGGTTTTGGCGGGACAGTTGTTACCTCAGCTACAGGCATAGCTGGAACTTCCTACACGATACCGACAGCTTTAGCTAATCATACTCTTTACTACTGGCATGTTCAAGGAGCAACATTAGGTTGGTCAGCAACATTTACTTTTACTACCATTGCTTCTGCTGCACCTGCGGCTTTCACGCTTTCTTCTCCGGCTAATGGAGCTGGCTCTGTGGGTGTTTCACCATCAACAAGTTTTAGTTGGAATGCCTCTACGGAAGTTGATCAGTACACTTTGGAGATATCCGCAGATAATTTCGCAACAGTTCCCTTTGGAGGTACATCAACTATCACTTCACAGTCAATTTCAGGCTTATCTTATTCAACTATATATAAATGGCGTGTTAAAGCCGCAAATGATTTTGGTGGAGGGGCTACCACTACTTCAGCTGAATGGAGTTTTACTACTGGGCCACAATTACCACCGGTATTAACTGCACCTGCAAATGCAGCAATAGGTGTTGGCACCACACCAGCTCCTTTCTCATGGACTGGCGGAACACCAAATTATAACTTATATGTGGCTTCAGATATTGGTTTTACTACAATTGTCGGGCAGGTACTTGCAACACCTTTAACTAGTATAACACCATGGCCTGCGGCAGCACTAACAAATAATACAATGTATTATTGGAAAGTTACAGATGCGGGTCCAGGACCGTTTGAAGTAGATAGTTTTTATACTGGCGATTTAAAAGCAACGGTACCATCTCCTCCTGATTTAAATGCAAATACTCCGGTATCATTAACTCTTAGTTGGGCTTCTGTACCGAATGCTGCAAGTTATTTTATAGAAATATCAACTTCCCCTGCGTTTACCTCCGCAAGCACTTATACAACTTCTTCTACGTCGCAGGCGGTAACTGGATTAGCGGGTGGTACACTTTATTATTGGAGAGTAACTACAACCGCAACTTTTGGTTCATCTGGAGTTTCAAATACTTGGACATTTACAACGGCGATCGCACCAGGTCCACCAACCCTTTCTATTCCTACGGAAGGAAACACAAACGTAAAGTTACGTCCTACTTTTGTATGGACACCTACTGGCGCAGCTGCTGATTCTTTCAGAATTCAAGTTACACCAGACCCAACATTTTATTTTGTCGCTTACACATTTACAACAACAACAAGCAATTATACGTTTCTAACTGATTTATCTACCGCTTCTCCTTATTATTGGAGAGTGAAAGCATATAATGCAGGCGGAAGCGCCGTTTCATCAATTGATACATTCCGAGTTTCTGTAAACGGTGATTCACTTCCTACAGTTCCTACACAATCATTCCCAAGAGACAGTGTAACGGTTTATACGTATTCTCCGGTTTTAAGATGGTATACAAATTATCCTGAGCCCGGTCTGACGTATGACATTGAAATAAATACAAGTGGAACATTTACAGGGACACCAACCACTGCTGGAATTGATACTTCATCATTAACATTTTCAGCTTTGCAAAATACACTCTATTTCTGGAAAGTTAGGGCAAACCGAAGTGGTCTTTATTCGGCTTGGTCTGATTCTGTAAAGTTTGTAACCATGGACAGTCCTGCAGCTAGTTTGCCAGTTTTATCGTGGCCAATAGATAATACAACAATTTATCAAACTCCTGCTGTATTAAACTGGTATGTTAACGCTGCAAGTGCTGGGTTGCTGTATGATGTTGAAATAAGAACTACGGCACCTCTGACAGGAACGCCAACTGATCTAAGTCTGTCGAGTACTTCGCTTTCAAAATCTGTTGTCGATGGGCAGACGTACTATTGGAGTGTAAGGTCGAATAATGGTTTAGTTCAATCAGCTTGGGCTGCAACAGATACATTTACGGTCTCGTTGCCTGTTGTTTCACCAATAGCGGTTCCTGTCTTATCATGGCCAATCGGTGGAAATACTGTTTATACTTATCCGATGACTTTATATTGGTATGTTGATGGACCTACGACTGGATTCACATATAGCGTAGAAGTTGGTACTCATTCCGGGCTAGCGGGAGCATCAGTATATCCAACCGGTTCAGTAGATACTTTAGCTTATACTGCTCCTTCAAACGGAACGTATTATTGGAGAGTAACAGCAAGCAATGGTGTTGGTACGATGCAATCCAGCATTGGTTCATTTGTTGTGAATGTTCCGTCAAATGCTTTAGCAGTTCCTATACCTTCATCGCCAATCGGTGGAAGTACCGTATGGACAAATACACCTATTCTAAATTGGTATTTTGATGCCTATAATCCTGCAACTTCTTACGATGTAGAATATGGAACATCGATTAGTTTTGGAAGTACAGGCACAAATGATTCAACACATTTTCAAATGCCGACTCTTCAATCAGGTCAAACATATTATTGGCATGTACGTGCGCGTAATTTAACTGACTCATCCGCTTGGTCTTCTACAGCCACATTCGCAGTATGGGATTCAATAGTTCCTTTTGCTAATGTTATTGGTAGTCCATTACCTGGTGTGACACTTAAGACAGATTCACCGGAATTATCGTGGTACTCCCAAGCTCCAAGCACAGGAACAAGTTCTGTTTTAGAAGTATCAGATCATCCAACGGTAAGTAACGCCACGGTTTATGAGTTGGCTGCCAACCATTACGCTTTAAAAAATCTTCCAACAAATAAAACGTACTATTGGCGCGTTCGCACGAAAGATGATAAAGGAAATTATTCCAGTTATTCCCCAACTGCGAATTTCAGTATCGCAAAAGTTACAGGCGTTGAAAATGATTTGAGTAGTGTTCCAATTACTTATACATTAAGCCAAAACTATCCGAATCCGTTCAACCCAACAACGATAATTAACTATGGTATTCCACAGAATGCAGAAGTAACATTATCGATCTATAATATGCTCGGACAAAAAATTAAAACACTTGTCAGTGAGCAGAAGAGCGCCGGAACGTATTCAGTACAGTGGAATGGCGATAATGAATTCGGTCAGAAGGTTTCAAGCGGTGCCTACATTTATAGGATTGCTGCCGGGAACTTTATTAAATCGATGAAGTTAATCCTAATGAAATAAAATAGTTCTTTCCTTAAAAAAAAGGTTGCCTTTTGTGCAACCTTTTTTTTTATCTATATGTTTAATAAATTGAATTAATTTTATATTTTATAAGAAAGAAATTTTAAGTTTTGATTAATAATAACTGAAGGAAACGTGTCTAATGTTTAAAGATGAGAGAAATCGAAGCGTATTGCTTTTCTTTTTCACTATTATTTTTGCTATAATGTTATCGTATATTCCAGCTGATACAAAGATCTTGAATTATCAACCTAAAAAAGTAGATCTGTTCATGGATATCGTTCCCGATTCTTTATTGGATTTTTCTACTACTAAATTGGAAAAAGAATCGCCAGATGCAAATCTTTTTTCAGGTTCGATGAACAATGAAGTAATAGAAGCTCTATTTACCTATGCTAAAACCTCTCCGGTCGAGTTTAAGGACAATAATGAGACTGTCCAGGTGAAAAGCATTCCTCTTTCTGGCAATGTCTCTCAAATGAATTATTTCTTTCAGGCGTTAGAACATGCAAAATCGAGAAAAGTAAGAATTGCCGATTATGGTGATTCAGGGAATGAAGGTGATATGGGAACTGCCGATATTCGCGAAAGATTTCAAAGTGAATTTGGCGGTAACGGAGTCGGAATGATGGCAATCACTTCGCAGGATATTACTTTTAGGATCACAACCAAACATTCATTCAGCGCTAATTGGAAAACCGTTTCTGTTTTAACTGGTAAAGAAGGGGACATTCCGATTGGAATAAACGGATTTGTTTCAATTCCCAAGGGAATAGCTTGGGTTCAGTATGAGGCTAAAAACTCATATAAAAACTCTAAATTTTTTACAACCGCTAAAGTGTATTATACAAATGCAAAAGCCTCGTCAATAAAATATTCATTTAACAACGGAGCAGAAAAAACTGCAGTACTTCAACCCGGAAGTGGTGTAAAAGAGTTAGCTTTATATTCATCAGGGAATGCAACTTCATTCAAAATGACGACTACGATGTCGGATCAAGCTCAATTTTTTGGTGTTAGTTTAGAATCGGGAAACGGAGTGTATGTTGACGATTATCCCTGGCGTGGAAATTCCGGAGTTTCATTTAGAGATATTCCTGATTTTGTAAAAAAAGATTTTCAAAAATATTTTGATTATAAATTGATTATTCTTACCTACGGTGCAAACATGATGACGGCAGGTAATATCAACTTCACCTGGTATCAAAATCAAATGATAAAAGTAATTCAAGATCTGAAAGCAGACTTCCCACAAACAAGTATTTTGTTGGTTGGTATGGGAGACAAGCCGACCAAACGCGGATCGCGGATAGTAACTGATCCAAATGTCCATAAGATGATCCAGGCTCAAAAGAATATTGTGAACGCAACGGGTATTACTTTCTGGGATAAGTTTGAAGCGATGGGGGGAGAAAACTCTATGGTGGATTGGGTTAACGCCAACCTGGCCTCCCAAGATTATGGTCATCTTAATGATATAGGCGCAAAAAAAATGGCGGGAATGGTTTCCGATGTTTTATTAAATGAGTATAGAAAAAAATAATTGTATTAAGGGAGAAAAAAATGATTTCTGAGAAATTACGACAAGTTATCCTTAAAGAATTGGAATTAAAAGAATTTAATCTCCAAGATGAAACACTCGCCAGCCAAGTTCCGGGGTGGGATTCATTAAATCATATAAATATTATTCTTGCTATCGAAAAAGGATTCGGGATTAAATTTAAGGGGCTTGAAATCTTAAAAGCGAAGAACATTGGCGATTTGCAAAAACTTATCGACTCAAAAATTCCTTCTTAACTTTATTTGAAAAGCCGGGTGTATAATTTTACCCGGCATATATGCTTTCTTCCGAAAAATTAGGAGCAATGAATGCCGCAAGCAATAGATTTTGGGAAATTACTTTCGCTTTTTTCATACGATAAATATGATCCGCTTCTCTTTGGGTCAAGTTTATTCCTTTTCTTCTTCCTCTTTGTTTTACTTGTACAAAGACTTTTCAGCAATCAGAAAGCGTTGCGCATCTATTCGCTTCTTTTCTTTTCACTTTTCTTTTACTACAAAGCTGCAGGGATTTACCTTCTCTTGCTCGTCTTCTCATCGGCGTTCAATTTTTATTTCGGGAAACTAATTTACGAGAGTAAGACTGCCTTACTAAAAAAAATATTTTTTATAACCGCGTTACTTGTAAATCTTGGGCTGCTCGGTTATTTCAAGTACACTAATTTCTTTTTGCAAATACTAACTGATTTGAAACTGGGGACAATAGAACCTTTACACATTTTTCTTCCAATTGGGATTTCATTTTTCACATTTAAGGCATTAAGCTACGTCATCGAAATTTATTTGGAAATGTTTGAACCGGTAAAAAGTTTTAGAGATTTTTCACTTTTCATTTTCTTTTTCCCGAATGTTTTAATGGGCCCAATAGATAGAGCTTCAGTTTTTTTACCTCAAATAGAAGAAGACAATCCAATAACGAAAGAAGATGTAGGCCGTGCGCTTTTTCTGATCTCGTGTGGGTTAATCAAAAAATATGCAATTGCTGATTACATAGCACTAAATTTTGATGAAAGAGTTTTTGGCTTTCCGCTCCGTTTTACGGGGGTTGAAAATCTCTTGGCAATTTACGGTAGAGCGCTTCAGGGGTATTGCGATTTCTCAGGTTATACAGATATGGCACTGGGAGTTGGATTGCTCCTTGGGTACAAATTGATGGATAATTTTAACCGTCCATTTAAAGCAACAAGCGTTGGAGATTATTGGCGGCGGTGGCATTTATCGTTATCTACTTGGTTGTTAGATTACTTATTTAAACCACTTCAAATATCTTTCCGTTCTATGCGAAAATGGGGAACTGCACTTGCTATTTTCTTTACTTTTTTTGCTGTAGGTTTATGGCATGGACCAAACTGGACATTTATCTTTTTCGGAATATTGCATAGCGTCTATTTGATTTTTGGGATGTTTACGCAGTCACTCCGGAAAAAATTTACAGACAGCATAAAAATTACGGGAACAAAATTCCACAAATTTTTACAAGTGGTTTTTACATTTCATCTTTTAGCCTTTACGGCTATTTTATTCGGATCTCCGTCATTGCAATATACTCTTGATATGCTGCATCAAATATTTACTTTTTTCCATCCTGAAGTTTTTCCACAATTTGTTCAGGCTTATACTACAGTCTTTGTTTTAATTGTATTTGGGTATGTAGTTCATTTTTTACCGAAATCAATTGAAGTCAAAGCGCAAAATTTAGTAATCAAAATGCCGGTTGTTTTTCAGGCAGTTTTGTTCGCAGTAGTGATCTGGATAGTTGTTCAATTTAAATCAGCGGCAATGATGCCGTTTATCTATTTCCAGTTTTAAAAATTAAAGAGGTACCAAGAGAGAATTGTATTCGATAAGAAATTTCTCCGTTTAAGAAAACGGTGTAAAACTAGTTTATTATTATCTCATTTTTATTTTCAATATCTGGTTGTTGGAACCCGGTAGGCTGGTACTTGCAGAGCCTTTGGAAAAGATTTTATTTGTTGACAAATATTTGAATTCTTTAAGTAGTGTATAATCTTTAGACTGGATCATCAAAACATTAATTATTTAATCTTTAAGAGTTACAAAATGGATGTTCAAGAGTTTATAGAAAAAATTGAAACAAGTCTAGATGGCTTAACTCCGGGGACTATAACACCCGAAACTGAGTTTAGAACTTTAGAGATGTGGGACTCACTAGCCGATTTAACACTTTTAGCAATGGTAGATGCTGAATATGATGTTGCAATATCAGGTGGTGAGTTAAGAAATTTTAACACGATTCAAGATATAATTAATTTTATCATTGCCCATAAAAAATAACTGATCCATATTATGATTGCCTATTAGAAAAAAATTATATCGGTAGAAGAGATTGTAAGGACTTAAAAAGTTATTCGCATTGTTTAATTAGGATAAAATTGATTACTAAATCCACCTAGCAAACATAAGGTTACGATGAAAGTTAAACTAAACGGAGTATCGATCAAAGCTATAGCATCTGCTTATCCCAAAGATGTATTTGATCTAATGGAGCTTGCAGCTAAATATGGGGAAACTGAAGTAAAAAGAATTATTGCAAGTACCGGGGTTTCAAAAATTCGTGTTGCTCCCTCCGAAATGTGTACTTCAGATTTATGTGAAAAAGCGGCGAAAGATTTATTCCTGGCATTAAATATAGAGCCGGGAAGTATCGATGGAATTGTTTTTGTCTCTCAAACTTTCGATCATATTATTCCCGCTACCAGTATTTTAATGCAGCAGCGTTTAGGTCTTTCAAAACATGCTGTTGCTTTTGATATCCGCTACGGATGTTCCGGTTATATCTATGGATTATACCAGGGAGCTTTGTTGGTTTCTTCGGGAAGTTGTCAACGAGTTTTAGTTTGTGTCGGGGATGTATCAACGCATTTAATTCATCCGGATGACAGAGCGTTGAGAATGGTTATGGGTGATGCAGGGAGCTGTACCATTATTGAGAAAGGGGATGGGGCTTTATCATTTAATATCATGTCGGATGGTTCCGGCGCAGATTTTTTAATAATTCCCGCCGGTGGCTGCAGATATCCTTCTAATGAAAATTCAAGAATTGCATCAGAACGCGAAGGAGGGAATATTCGCTCGGATGAAAATCTTTTTATGGATGGAATGGAAATAATGAATTTTTGTTTACGTGAGGTTCCACCTTGTATAAATGATTTACTCGATTTTATGAGTTGGAAAAAAGAGGAAGTCGGTTTTTTCGGACTGCATCAGGCAAACAAATTTATAGTTGATTATCTTCAAAAGAAATTAAAAGTTCCTAAAGAGACGGTTCCGGTGGCTCTGCAATTGACCGGCAATACCGGTCCTGCCTCAATTCCTTTAATGCTCTCTTTGGAGAATCAACGTTTACGAAGTGAAAAAAGATTAGAGAAAGCTATTCTCTGTGCGTTTGGTGTTGGACTTTCGTGGGGTGCGGTAGGGGGAGATCTATCAAAAACAATTATGATTGGTCCTAGTGAATTATGAACACTCTAAAAGAATTTGAAGGAAAACGGTTTATCATAACCGGTGCTAGTTCCGGGATAGGGTATAAGATTTCAACTGATTTAGCTAGGTTAGGTGCAACTGTTCTAGCGTTAGGGCAAAACAGCGAAAAGCTTGAATCACTTAAGAAATTTTTTCCGGACAAAATAGAAATTGAAGTTTTGGACGTAACAGACTTTGCTCAACTTAGAGTAGTCGTGGAGAAATTTGTGGAAAGTGGCAAAGTTGATGGGTGTGTCCATTCCGCCGGAATTAATAAATTTACACCACTACGGGCTTTCAATTGGACCGTATTTGACAAAATTATGAAAATAAATTTACACGCAGGTATTGAATTAGCGCGATTGGTTTCGTCTAAAAAGAATTCAAATGAAGGGGGATCGATTGTGATGATAGCATCTGTTGCGGCATTGAAAGGGGAGATAGGATTTACCGCCTATTCCGCATCAAAGGGAGCATTAATTAGTGCTGTTAAATGTATGGCGCTCGAATTAGCGTCAAGTAAAATTAGGATTAATTCTATTTCGCCGGGAGTAGTACAAACAGAACTGACAGATACCTTGGCGAATTTTTATCCTAACGGAATTGAAGCGGTTATCAAAAAGCATCCATTAGGAATAGGTACTGTTGAAGATATTTCCAACTTGACTATGTTTTTATTAAGTGACAAAAGTAAATGGGTTACCGGTTCAAATTATGTTATTGACGGTGGGTATTCAATTAATTAAGAAAGAAAATTATGAGAGATGAAATTATCGCTATACTCCTAAAAGTTTGTAACGAATTAAACGAACAATTAAAAAATAAAATTGAAATCGAAAAAGGGAAGCAGGCTCCTTTGTTTGGAAAACATGGAGTATTGGATTCTTTGGGACTAGTGAATCTAATCGTATTAGCGGAATCGGAAGTCGAAGACAAATTTGGGAAAAGTTTGATGTTAACTGACGGAGCTTCGTTGCCTGAAGAGAATTCTCCTTTTAGAACGATTGGTTCGTTGGCGTATTATATAAACGATTTGCTTGAGGATGAAAAGCAATAGAAGTATGCAATCAATTTATTTTAAATCAAAGTTGCCGTTAAAATATAAAAGTGAATTAGAACGAATTTTCTATTTCAACATAAATCAAAAAAATCATCTAAAAAAAATTGATGAAGCAGTAGAAGTATTCGGAATTCCTCGTTTGATCTTGGATGGAAATTATGTCTATTTTACATTTGACAAAGTAACTTCATTTCAAGTACTTTACGCTCTTGATGATGAAGATGAGGATGCACATCTCTTAGGCGTTATCATTTTTTACAGTGATCTCCCGACCAATATAAAGATCATGCATATTGCAGTTGACGAGAATTGTTCATCCAGAGGAGAATTTAAAGAAGAAACCATAGCAGCCCGCCTGATTGATGAAGTTAGAAAAATCTCTTTAGCATTAAAAAGTATTAAGACACTTACTCTTCCTTACACAAGTTTTAAAATCTCTTTGCGAACAAATTTCTCATTTTATTAATCATTTTCTTTATATGCAAAATAAAAAAGAATTTTCCGGTATTTTCATTTCAAATTTCAATTTACAAAACTTTACGAATTATATAGACAACGACGTCGAGTTCCCTTTGATTGAAACCGAGCTCGCCCCGTTTGGTCAGGTGACAAACATTTTACTTGGGACGAAAAACGAAACAAAACATGATTTCGGTTTCATCTGGACTCAACCACATGCCAACTTTGAATCGTTTAGTAAGTTAATGAACGGACAAATGGCTTCTTTTAATACTATCTTAGAAGAGGTAGATGTATTTGCCGATGCAGTTAAAAAATATTCTTCTTTCGTAAAATACTTATTTATTGCTTCATGGGTATTGCCGGCTTATTACAAGGGAATGGGACTTCTCGATTTGCGTAATGATTATGGGATATCAAACTGTCTCATGCGGATGAATCTCCATTTAGCCGATCGATTTTCTGACAAGAAAAATATTTTTTTGCTCAACTCACAAAAATGGATTGAATCTGCTGGTGAAGAAGCTTTCAGTTCTAAATTATGGTATCTGAGCAAAACACCTTTTGTTAATGTAGTTTTTAAAGAAGCAATGAAAGATTTAAAATCAGCTTTGAAAACGGTGACCGGGAATTCCAAGAAATTGATTATTCTGGATTTAGACGATACACTATGGGGCGGTATTGTTGGAGATGTTGGTTGGGAAAATTTAAAATTGGGTGGACATGATTTTGCCGGGGAATCTTTTGTTGAATTTCAGACCGCTTTAAAAGCTTTAAAGAACAGAGGAATTTTACTTGCAATTGTTAGCAAGAATGAAGAAGTTACAGCGTTGGAAGCAATAACAAAGCACCCGGAAATGATTTTAAAAAAAGAGGATTTTATCGGATGGGAAATTAATTGGGATGATAAATCAAAAAACATTCTGAATCTTTTACGGAAAGTAAATCTGGGCGCCCAATCTGTTGTTTTTATTGATGATAATCCGGTGGAACGTGCGAGAGTAAGAGAATCAATTCCTGATATTTTTGTTCCGGAGTGGCCTAAAGACAGTATGCAATACGTTAAAGCCCTGTATCAGCTAAACTGTTTTGACATCGCCGCAATAACCAATGAAGATCTTAACAGGACTGAACTTTATCAGGCGGAAAGTGAGAGAAGCAAGTTAAAGTTGTCGTTAAACTCGATTGACGATTGGCTGGTGTCTCTAAAAACTGTTGTTACCATTGAGAAACTTTCTAAAGCAAACATCCAAAGGGCTGCCCAACTTTTAAATAAAACTAATCAAATGAATTTAACAACAAGGAGATTGAGTGAAGCTGAATTGTCCTTGTGGGCTGAGCAAGAAGAACATGAGCTTTGGACGTTTCGAGTTTCAGATAAATTTAGCGATTCCGGTTTGACGGGTATTATCAGCATTCATATTAAAGATGATACAACTCAAATAGTAGACTTTCTTTTAAGCTGTAGGGTGATGGGGAGAAAAATTGAAGAGACAATGGTAAGGATTGTTATTCAATTTTGTATATCAAGAGGCATTAAAAAATTAATCGCTGAATATGTTCCGACTAACAAGAATAAGCCCTGTTTCGATTTTTGGAAACATAAATCCGGGTTCATTTTTAACGAAGAACAAAATTCTTTTCTTTGGGATTTCTCAAATGTTTTTCCCGATATCCCCCAAATTGAAATAATAAATAATGCTTAAAATCTTATGGATGAAACAATGACTAATAAAACATTATTCGATTTTTTTGGTAGTGACGCGGAGTTCGAACATATAGGGATGGCAGTGAAATCAATTGAAAGAATAGATAAAACTATAACAAAAATTTGCGACCCGATACAAAGAGTGAATGTCGCTTTTATTATGGTGAATGGAATTGAGATGGAGTTAGTGGAGCCCGCCGGTGATGATTCGCCTATCAAAGGGATTTTAGAAAAGGGACAATCTTTTTACCATTTATGCTTTCGTGTTAAAAATATCGAGAATGCAATTGTACATGCAAGAAAGAAGGGATTTCATTGTATTGCAAAACCGGTGAGTGCAGTAGCTTTTAACGACAGAAAAATCGCATGGCTGTATAATATAAACTTTGGTTTATTTGAATTGGTTGAAGTATAGTTTAAAGGTTTACAACTTCATTAATCGTATGGTTATCCATCTCTAATAAAACTCTCTCGTTGTAAGGGAATATTTTTTTTAATTCCTCATTTTGGGATTTCTTGGATTCAATTTCTTTAAAACCAAGTTTTTTTGCTGCATTCAAAGATGGGTAATTAGCTTTGAAACAAATGCCTTGTACTTTTGGTATCGTATTATTGAGAAAATAATGTTTTTTTAAACTCTCAATCATTATTCTAGTATAAACGCCACTTCTCCTAAATTCTTTTTTGACATATCCGTATTCAAATTGGAGAGAACCGTCTTCTCGTCTAAAACTTAGCTCTTTTGTAATTTTAAAATTTGCTAAAATAAAAGGAATCTTTTCTCGGTCCATATAATGAAGTAAGATGTTGCTGTATAACAAATAACTTGAAACTCCAATTGCTCCTTCCACCCAGGAGCCGAGAGCTCCAATAGGTTCTTTATGCAATTCCGCAACGAGAAAACCAGATAAGCTGAATTCTTGTCCTTCTACGTTTTCCGTGAGTATATCTCTTAAAATTGTTCGATACTCTTTTTCGAGAATATTTAAAATATTACAAGTACTACTGATTGAAGTGCCACTTTTGTCTGCTTCAATAATTGTTTCGATAATAAAATCGATATCATGAGGGATAGCATTACGGACGACTAGATCGCTTAAGATAAAATTTTCCATTTTATTCTTGATTTAGATTATAAGAATCATTTTAGGCTCTTCTCCATTAACACCAAACAGTCGGAAGGAAGGATCGATAATATCATCTCATTATCAACTTTGAACTTTCTTATAACAGCAAAACCTAATTTTTCGTATACGTTTAATGCCCTATCATTATTATATGTAACAATCAATTGAGATTTTTCTAAATCTGGAGATTGTAGCTTCTTTTGTCTGAAATGTTCGCTGATAATTTTGCTGCTTATTCCCAACCCTCTAAAATTTGGATGAACATAAACCGATTCAATTTGTAACACAAACTTCTCTCTCTCAACATGAAACCCTTTTATAAGTGGTGCAATGTTTTTTGAGTATTCAATCTTAGCTTCATCCAAATATTGCGATAATAAGCTGTACTTAATTAAAAAGCTTGGGGTTCCATCTATTGCTTCGATCCAGGAACAACATGCCCCGGCATTTAAACCATCAACTTTTGCTATTAAAAAGGCTGATAAACAAAATTCATGTCCCCCTATATCTTCCAATAAAATATTTTTTAAAATATCTTTGAATTCAGATAAAGATAAATTAAAAATATTGCAATAACTAATACGATCAGTATTGCATCTATCTGCTTCGATTATTGATTCTATTATAAAATCAATATCAGCTTCGGTGGCTTTTTCTATTGTGATTAAATTATTCATTATAATGTCTATTCCTATTTCTGATGTTATAGCTAAAATGTAGTCTTCTAGTTTTTATTAGCATTTGTAAAATTTTAAAAGTACAGAATTTCATTATTAATTTTTCATTAAATGCTAGATATCTGCTAACGTTATAAAGTTAATAACTCATATAATTTATTACGATCAATCTTTCCATTACTATTCAATGGGAAAAGTGGTATCGAACTCATTGACGATGGAACCATATAAATTGGGACTTTTGCCGCTAAATAGTTCTCAAGTTCCTTAAAATCTCCAGAATAATTTTCTAAAAACAGGTGTAGTTGTGTTGTTCCGAATAGGTTCTTAGTCGGAAGAGCAGCAACATTCACCAAATTTGTAAAATTACGTACATGATGTTCAATTTCTCCAAGCTCGACTCTATACCCTTGTATTTTTACTTGATAATCAATTCTTCCGCAATACATAAAATCACCCTCCTCGTCAATCATTCCAAGGTCACCCGTTCGATAAAAAATTTCATCTTGGCCGTTGTCCGTAGCGATTGTGAAAAATGATTCATGGTTTTTATCGGAATTATTAACATAGCCAGGGGTGACTTGTGGACCGCTTAAACAAAGTTCCCCTTTCTCATTGGCTGGGAGCGGATTTTTTTTCTCATCAATAATAACAGCTTTCATCTTTTTCATCTCTTTACCAATTGAAATTACTCCATTGAAAGATTTTGTTTTCCCCTTCCCCGGATCGAAATCATAAACTAAACAGAAGACGGTAGCTTCGGTTGGCCCATATGCATTTATTATTTTTCCGTAAGGAGTACATTCTAACCATTCATTGGCAATATCATCATATAATGCTTCACCGCAGAATAACGTGTACTTCAATTCGGGTAAATTAATTTCTGAAAAAAATGGACGTAGATATGATATCGTTACAGGAACCATACATGCAAAAGTAATTTTGTGTTCTTCTAAAGTTGTGTAGACATTTGCATATTTTATTCCGCCCGAAGGGATTGGATAAATACATGCACCAACAATCAGCGGGGCGATGTAGCAGATTACAGAAAAATCAAAAGTTAAATCGAACATCTGGACGAATCGGTCGTTTTCATCAATTTTGTACCCAAGGGCAAAAAAAGCATCTATAAAAGCTGAAATGTTTTTCTGCAGAATGGGGACACCTTTAGGAACTCCCGTACTTCCTGAAGTAAATAAAATATAGGCAATCGCATCTTCCTTTATAGTGGGGAAGGAATAATTGATTTCAGTTTCAGGCAATTCCGAAGTTAAAATTACATCTAAATTGTTCGCTTTAACTAATTCTTTTACACTATCATCTACCTTGCTAGCTAAAATAGTAGTTAGGCCGGTTTGCTGAATTATAGCATTATTTCGCTCTAATGGATTTTCCGGATTTATGGGGACATACCCAATACCGGCAAAAAGGGAACTATAGATTGCGGCATAGGTATAAAAATCATGCGATTCAAATGTAATTAACCCGACAAGGTTTTGAGTGCTGTAAGGTTCCTTTTCTAATTGTTTCCTAATTTTAGAAACGGCTAATGCTAACTGCTCATAAGAATAATAAGTGTTATCAATGCAAAAAGCGTTTCGTTTTGAATATTTTTGAAATGATTCGCTGAATTTTCTAAGCAGCAATGAATTCCTCAAGTAATTTTTATTAAGATATTATATAAGTTTCAAATAGAAGTAGTTTTGTTTCTTTCTCTTTTAAAAACACCGTGATAGGTTGTAAATACAGAAATAAACTTAACCAATAAAACATTGAACCAGCACGGTAGATTCGATTTGTTGAATTCAAAAACTTGTTTCAATCACAGAACCGGCTTCAGTTTACTAAACATTTCGTAAAAAGATCTGCTAGTGAATCCCGGGACTAGCTGCTTTCCGTTACGTTTCGAAAAATTTGTGCAAGCGCTTTTCTATCAACTTTTCCGTTAACATTTAATGGAAATAATTGTATACTTGATATTGATGTAGGGACCATATATTGGGGCAATTTTAACTTCAAGTAATTTTCAAAGTCATTGATCTTTCCATTGTAGTCTTCAACAAAAAGATGAATTTGTTGGTTCCCGATTTTATTTTTGTAAGCGATTGCAGCTACTTGATTTTGTTTTGTAAATCCACGTGCATGATGTTCTATTTCACTTAATTCAACTCTAAATCCTTGAATTTTTACTTGATTGTCTATTCTACCGCTAAACATAAAATCATTTTCAGCATCTTGAAAAGCAATATCGCCGGTGCGATAAAAAGTCTTTTCTATCCCATCGATGGCTAACGTAAAAAAAGCTTCTTGATTTTTTTGTGGATTTTTCCAATAACCATAAGTTAGTTGATTCCCAGTTAAGCACAATTCTCCTTTTTCACCTTTAGGAAGCAATTTGTAGTTTTCATCAACAACAATGGCATCCATATTAAACATAGGCTTTCCGATGCAAACAATCCCGTTAACGCTTTTAATTTTATTATTGTCTTTGCTTAAATCATAAGTTAAACAAAAAATAGTAGCTTCGGTAGGTCCATAAACATTTTGAATTAATCCATTTGGAATACACTTTTGCCATTCTCTAGAAATATCTTCGTACAGAGCTTCGCCGCAGAATAACGAGTACTTAACTTTTTCGAGACGTATTTCTTCAAAATAGGGCTTTAAGTAGGCGAGAATAGAAGGGACCATCAGCGCGAAAGTGATTTGTTCCTCTTCCATAATATTATAAATATGTGTGTACTTAATTCCCTCGAAGGGGACAGTGTAAACACACGCGCCGATGCAAAGAGGAGCTATGTAACACATTAATGACAGATCAAAAGTCAAATCGAACATTTGGAGGAAGCGATCGTTTTCATCAATTTTGTAACCGAGCGCAAAGAAAGCTTCAATAAATGAAAAAAGATTTTTTCTTGTTAGCGGTACTCCTTTTGGCACTCCGGTACTCCCGGAGGTAAATAAAATGTAAGCGATTTTAGAATCAGCACTATCATTTATACTAAGGTTAATCTGAGTGTTTGGTAAATCTTTCGCATAAATTATATTAACCCCGGATTTAATTGAGAGATCGGTTATTTTGTCGTTTGATTGAGCAGAAAGAACTGTTTTTATTTCTGTCTGCTGCAAAATATCTAAATTTCTATCTACTGGATTTTCAGGATTAATCGGGACAAAAGCTTTTCCTGCAAAAAGGCATGCATAAATTGAGCAATATGTTTCAAAATCATTCGATTCGATTACTCCGATTACCTGTTCGAAAGCGGTATCTTTATTTTCAAGAACGAACCGGATTTTGGAAGTAATCTCAGCAAATTGTTTGTACGTGTATCCTTTTCCGTCAATAAAAAAAGCGTTTCTGTTCTGAAACTTTTCGTATGACGACTTTATCTTTTCAAGCATAAATTCTCAAATAAAAATAGATTGTTAAAATGAATATAACATCTAAAAATAAAATTTGAAAGAACGAATATTTTTTGAAATCCCCCGAGAATTTATTGAATATTCAACTCTCTATTCAAAAAAAGCCTCTAAATCGAGAAGATAAAACTTGTCGTGATGCATTAATTTAGATGGCGTAGGGGAGAAGAAGAACACGAAGAGTTTAAATTTTACAATATTTCTGAATAATGTTCACATGATATTTTTTTCAGTGATAAAATCTCCCAAATTATTTTTATCTTTCAATTAGATTATAAACGGATTTTAAATGAAACAAATTCTTTCCCATTTTTTATTGTTGTTGGCTTTTTCACTGGCAACTTACGCTCAAACGAATATGAAAACTATTGAAGAACAGATACTGGAAATTAAAAATACTTTTGCACCGGATAAACGGACTGCTATTTTTGACGTTCATGTTATAGAGGATGCCGGAACTTACATCCTCTCCGGTGAAACAAATTTAAGAGAAGCAAAGGCACAGTTATTACAAAAACTTTTGACTTCAAAAATTAAAGATGAAGTTGTAATTTTGCCCGGTGAAAACCTTGGGGATAAAAATTTCGGGATAGTAAATATTTCTGTTGCAAATATCAGAACTAAGCCCGAACATCCAGCCGAGATGGCAACACAAGCGCTGCTCGGTACAGTTGTCAGGATTTATAAAAAAGCGAATGATGATTGGTACTTAGTTCAAACACCGGACAATTATATAAGTTGGGTCGATGGAGATGGGATTCAGCGAGTGACTGAAGAAGAAGCCACCACTTGGGAAAATTCCCCCAAAATAATTTTCACAAATAATTTTGGCTCGGCATTTGAGAATGAGGATGAAAAGAACGGTGTGGTCTCCGATCTTGTTTTTGGAAATATGTTAAAGCTGGTCTCATCAGAAAATGATTTTTATAAAGTTGAATTTCCGGATGGGAGAAAAGCTTTTGTTAAAAATAATGAAGCAGAACTATTTTCTACGTGGCTGAAGCATCGTAATCCCACGAAAGAGAATATTATTTCCACTGCGAAAAAATTTTTTGGTATCCCATATCTTTGGGGAGGAACTTCAGCTAAAGGGCTAGACTGCAGCGGTTTTACAAAAACTGTCTATTTCGCTAACGGAGTTATTTTACCGCGTGACGCTTCTCAGCAAGTGTTTGTAGGTGAAACGGTAGACACGAAGAAAGATTTTTCGAAATTACAACCTGGAGATCTACTGTTTTTCGGATTTGCTGGCGATCAAAATCGAAAAGAAAGAATTACACACGTTGCTATTTATCTTGGTGATAATGATTTTATTCATGCTTCCGGAAGAGTAAGAATAAATAGTTTTGAAAAAACAAAAAATAATTTTAGCAAACACCGGTTAACTACTTTTATACGTGCAAAAAGAATAGTTACTTCGCTCAATCAAAACGGGGTGCAGTCAATAGAGTCAAATCCATTTTATAGATAGGAATTATATGAAACAAAACAGAAGAAATTTTATTATAACCTCAGGGATTGCAGCCGGCACTGTTCTCGGTTCGTCTTTTCCTATTAACATATTTTCTAAAGGAATTTCAAACACTATGAAATCATCAAAATTACAATTGCGGTTTCGCCCTTACACCTTAGAGTTGAAACATGTTTTTACTATTGCAACAAGTTCGCGTTCAACAACCCCTGTTATGCTTACAGAAATTGAATATGACGGAATAATCGGTTATGGCGAGGCTTCTATGCCACCGTATCTTGGTGAAACGCAGGAAACCGCAGCAGCATTTCTTTCAAAAGTAAATTTAACGCAATTCGAAAATCCATTTGAACTTGAAAAAATTCTAAACTACGTTGATAGTATTGATTTGAAAAATCAAGCGGCAAAAGCTTCAGTAGATATCGCTATGCATGATCTGGTTGGAAAATTATTAAATCAACCCTGGTATAACATATGGGGATTTGATAAATCTAAAACTCCAGTCACTTCATTTACTATTGGAATTGACACCCCGGAAGTTGTTCGTCAAAAAGTTAAAGAAGCCGAAGAATACAAAATTCTAAAAGTCAAACTCGGAAGAGATACGGACAAACAAATGATCGAAACTATTCGGTCGGTTACAGACAAACCAATTACCGTTGATGTTAACCAAGGTTGGCACGATAAAAATTTTGCTTTAGAAATGGCTCATTGGCTTAAGGAAAGAAACATCCTCTTTTTAGAACAACCGATGCCGAAAGAAAATGTTGATGATAATGCCTGGCTTACGGAACATTCTCCACTCCCAACAATTGGGGATGAAGCGGTACAACGGTTGCCAGATGTAATAAAAGCGAAAGGTGTTTATTCCGGGATCAATATCAAATTGATGAAAAGTACAGGAATGCGCGAAGCTTATAAAATGTTGCTCTTAGCCCGTTCATTTGGAATGAAGGTGATGCTTGGTTGTATGACGGAGACTTCCTGTGCAATTTCAGCAGCGTCACACCTCTCCCCGATGGTTGATTGGGCGGATCTTGATGGTGCCTTACTCATCGGGAATGACATTTTTTCCGGCACAAAAATAATTGACGGAAGAGTAACGCTATACGATAAACCGGGGATCGGTGTTGTCAAATTATAATGTTAGCATAAAGAATCAGTAAATTAATCGAGTATGATAAAAGAGAATATTTTTCTTGTCGTTGTTTTGTTTTTTTCATCAATACAATTCAATTGTACGGCTGCGGTTAATGGCGATGTTTTTGTAAGAGCCAATCAGCTCGGATTCTTATCGGGAGATATAAAAACTGCAATAATTATGTCTAAAACTAATCTTGCAAATACTTCTTTTCAAATTGTCAATGCCAAAAGTGAAAAAAATGTATACTCGGGGAAAATAGATACAAGTCGAGGGAGATGGGGGAAGTTTCCGTTCAATTATCAAATTGATTTTTCTGGAATAACAGATTCCGGAGTTTATCATATTGAAATTGCAGGCTCTAAAGTATTTACATTTAAGATAGCAAAAGATATTTACGAGGGGGTCACGGATTCGTTGTTGTTATTTTTGAAAGTTCAACGGTGTGGTCCGACAAAACCTTTTCTGCACGAACCCTGTCATCTCTATGATTCCCCTCAAGTAATTGGAGATGATGTTGAAGGAGGAATTGATGTAACCGGTGGCTGGCATGATGCTGGAGATTATGTAAAATTTCTGAATTCAACGGCGTACACTACGTATCTGCTTCTATTTAGTTATGATTTTGATAAGTCCAAATTTGAATTTGATCATAACAATAATAATGAACCGGATGTTCTTGAAGAAGCACGTGTTGGCATTGACTGGATTTTGAGAGCCTGTTACAAAAAAAACAAGTTTGTCACTCAAGTACAGGATATTCGTGATCATACTCAAACCTGGCGGCTACCGGAAAATGATTCTCTCCAATATGATAGACCTGCTTATACTGGAATAGGTAAAAACATGGTGGGTTTAGTTTCAGCTACACTTTCACTAGCTTCACGCATTTGGCGCCAAAGATTTTCAGATAAAGAAAATGCAGATAAATGGCTTTCTGCAGCAATAGAAATTTATCAGGTAAGAGATCAAGTGCCGGATATAGATGTTGTTCAGTCAGGAATGTATCAAGATTCCCGTTTCTGGGGAAAGCTAGCACTTGGCGCCATTGAGCTTTACAAATCGACCAGGGAGACTAAATATTTAAAAGATTCGTTTGTTTATGGAGACAGCGCAAAATCGGATTATTGGTGGAGTTGGGGAGACATTAATGCTTTAGCCCAGTTTAGGATTGCACAACACAATCCCCGATTTAAAAACTATCTTCAAAATAATCTTATAGTATTTAACCAAAATAAAAGCAAAATGACTTTTGGAGAGGGATCTGCTTATTCTTGGGGGACGACAAACACATTCCTTGGTATCGCACTTCAAGCAATTCTTTGGAAAAAATTAACAAATAGTTCGGAATATGATACGTTAAAATCTTACCAGCGCGATTATATTTTGGGGAAAAATCCCTGGGGAATTTCGTTCATTTATAATCTGGGGAAACATTTTAGCAAAAACTTCCATTCACAAATTGCACATTTCCATAACGGATACTTGCCCGGTGCAGTGTCTGCGGGACCGGCTCCTAAATCGATATTAGATAATTACAAAATTGAGCGATCAAACTTCAGTGATTCGGAATTTAATTCTGATGAAATTCTTTATTTTGATGATAAAGCTGATTACATTACGAATGAACCCACAATCGTCTCAAATGCAACGGCAGTTTTTGTATTTGGGCAACTAGTCCGATAGTTGTGTTTTATTTTGGAGCAGTTCTGTTCGCAAATCTCTGAATGAGACGAGCTACATTTCAATTCACCTCAAAAATAGTTGATAATCGAGAGATATTTAAGGCATAGTGTTTGTTACATGCTATTATGAAAAAAGAGACACAACGATGAAAAAGAAATTAAACTTAATCCCTACGGGAATTAGTCTGGTTGATAAAGCCTGGGGTGGTTTTTATCGGGGAGGCACATATCTCCTTATTGGCCAACGCAAATCAGGCAAAACATTAGTGGGACTTCAGTATGCAATGGAAAGTGCAAAGAATAAAGAAGTTTGTTTGTTCTTTACTAGTATGCGTCCTAAAGATCTAATGATTCATGCAGCGTCAATCGATTTTGATTTACAATCGTATATGAATCAAAACTTAATAATTGTCGTTCGTGTTGCTCCTCCAACTGATCTCTACGAGTTAGGTAATCCTGATAATTTTTTAATCGAATATCTTAATGATATTGTTACAGTGGTTGATCAGTATCAACCAAACAGACTAATTTTTGATGAATTAACTCATTTTATCGGATTTGAAAATCCGCAAAAGTTAGAACAGACATTTCTACAAACTATAGAAGTTATTGAAGAAAAAAATGTTACAAGTCTTTTTGTTGTAGCCGAACCTGCAACTCCGTTAGCACAACTTCTTGTTGACGGAATTGTTCAACACGCTACGGCGGTAATTTATTTACAAAAACAATCCGATGAAGAAGGGAAAATAACCGGCGGGCGTGCAACCATAACTCCGAATATTGGACATACGGAAGGTCAATTTGTTGCAGATTATTATATTGAACCTTACAAAGGGGTTTATTTCGATTTTGAACAGACAAATAAATTTCAAAATCCATTTCCTATAGTTAATACAGTCGAAATACATCAGGAGCAATCTCCTCCGATTATCCCTCCTTCTTCGCATTCTTCTAAGTATAAACCGCTCACGAATATTGATTTTATTCCGGAGAAATTTTCTTTTTCAAATTTATACGATATTAATGATTTTACATTAATATTAAATAATCAGATTGCATTGTATAAGAGTACAGGACAACCGTTTACACTTTTCTCGATGAAGCTTGATGAAATTGCAGAGCGCCAGAAAATTTTAACAATCAATCAGCTTCAGAATGCAATTCGTTTATCAACCGATAAGAAAGATAAACTCTGCATTGTTCATAATAAAATTTTAATATTAATGAGTAAAGCTGATGATAAGACGCTGAACCAATTAGTTTCGAAGATTAGGAGTAATCTCCCTAACTCTGATCCAAAATTTCAAGAAGTAATGATGAATTATATTTTTGCATGCACTTATCAGGTTAATGAGAAAGTAGAGAATGCAGAATATATCCTTCACGAAATTTTAGAAGACGAACCTTCACGATAATGGAATTTATTATGCAAAGAGTTGTTGCCAAAATCTTTTTCCTTGTTGTCCTTTCAGTTATAATTTTCCCTCAGAAGAAGGTGGATATTATCAAAAGCGAAGCAATTCGGCAGATGGCTATTGGCAAATATGGCGAGGCGATTGATTTATTAAATAAAGTAGTTTCCGCCAGCCCGCAAGAAGTTGAAGGTTATAATCTCCGGGGCTTATCATACGAAAAAAGAGATCAACTCGAACAAGCCGTTTATGATTTTCGCGCAGCAAGAAAAATTGCTCCCAGCAATCCAGAAGTAGCTAAAAATCTCGCACGTGCAACAAAAAACTGGTACGATGAACTTTACCAAAAAATTGAAGGACATAGAAGAGAAATTGCAATCAATCCCTCTAAACCGGTTAACTATTTAGAGATCGGGAAATGCTATAAAAATCTTGGACAATGGGCAACGGCAGAAGAATGGTACGATGAGTATTTGAAGAGGGAAGAGGGGTCAGCTGATGAAATTATTCGTTATACTGAAATCCTTGCCCGAAATAATCATATTGAAAAAGGGGAAAAAATCTTAAAGATTTATGTGGCGAAGTATCCTGAAGATCATCGGTTATGGAGCCGATATGGTTATTTTACTCTTTGGTTAGGGAAGAAAAAAATTGCACTGGAAGCCTTTGAAAAAGCATTATCATTTCGGCCTTACTTTAAAGAAGCTATGGATGGTTATGATTTGGCTCGTGATAGAGGGTATACTTACACCTATTTTGATACTACCTACAAAAAATGGGAAAAACAAGCTAAACAGAGACCTAAAGAATACATTATCGATAAATACTATAGAATGCTGAAACAAAACCCTACCGATAGTACAACTAGGTTTGCTTTAGTGGATGAACTAAATAAAGTAAATCGATTTGAGGAGTCTTATCAAGAGCTGCTTTATCTTCAACCAAAATTTGGTGAAACTGAAAAATTTACAACTCTCTGGGATACCGTTACGGTTGAACGTGAAAAATTGTTCAATCAGAGAAAAGAAGAATACATTAAAAAATTTGAGGTGAATCCAACAGATAAAGAGACTGCATTATCTTTAGCAAATGCATATGCCAACTTGAGCGATTTCGATAATGCTATTGGGACGCTAGAAAAATATATGAAATTAGCAAAAGGTGAACACCCCGATGTTTCTTTTAAAATTGCCCAGTATGCTTCATGGAACAAAGACTGGGAAAAGGCAAATATTAATTTAAACGAAGTGTTAAAACAAAATCCTGAAAATTTAGATTATCAATTACTCCGGGCGCAGTTAAATGTTTGGACTGAAAAAGATTTAGATACTTCCGAAATATATTTTAAGAATTATTTAGCGAAGAATCCAAAAAACTTAGATGCTATCGTTGGGTTAGGTTCTTTGTATCTTCAGAAAAAAGATTTTGACCAATCTCAACAATATGCTGATACGGCATTCAGTATTGACTCTACAAACGAAGCAGTCGTTCAGTTAAATTCAAGCATAGAATTCCGCAGAATGAGGGACGCACAGGATAAACTTTTTGGAATATTATATGACGGGCGAAATTTATACTATGATGGAAAATGTTCGGACGCCATCCCGAAGTATGAAGAATTTCTTTCAAAGACAGATAACGCTGATATTTATCAGAAAGAATTTGCTGATGTACAGGCATGTGCCGGAAATTACTCCGCGGCAATTGCAATTTATGATCAACTGCTGAGTCAAAATTATGATTTTGATATAGATTTTTCGAGAGCGAATGCTTATTATGCAAGCGGTGATTCAGTTAAAGCGCTAAATGAATTTAAAAAACTTTCTGCTGAACAACCGGAAAATTTCGATGTAAAAGTTGTTCTCGGAGATTCTTATGCCAAGAACAGGATGTTTTCCGAGGCGGCAGAAACTTATAATGTATTACTAGACTCAACAAAGGACTCAACTCAGATTGCATTCTTAAATCAAAGATTAGGATGGCTCCCTCCTACTGGATTAAACTCGTTCTTGACATCTTTTCCAAATTATGTTGGACTTTCTCCTTACTTTTACTTTTATAGAGACAATCAAAGCCTTGATGTGAAAACTTATGGTGGACGGGTTGAGTTAGGAATAACAACTTGGCTTTCAGGCGGAGTTAGTTTGCAAAGAACTAATTTTACTTCCTCAACAGCTCTTGCATATCTGACCTCCTTCAAATGGAATTTGTACTTTAGAATTACTGAAAATTTATTGACTGGAGTGGGATTTGGAAGTTACAATATAAATTATGGGATACGAAGAAAAGGGAGCCTTTCTGATTTTTTAATTCGCTTGGAGAAAAAAGATGTTTACACCGCTTCTTTGACTTATGAAGATACAGATGCGGCTTTAGCAATTTTCTCAAACTATTTAGTTAATACTCGATATAGTGCAAAAGTATTAAAATTTAACGGACAATATGAATCTAAATCTCATTTAAGACTAACTGGGTATTATGGCTACATTACACTTTCAGATGGGAACAAAGGGAATGATCTTCTTTTACGTATAGGTAAAAAGTTTTATGATCAAATTTATTTCGGATATGAATATTATTATGCACAATACATGTTTGTCCCTTATTTTATTCTGAATGGGACAACCACGACAAGGTACTATGCGCCTCAAAATTTTGAATCTCATAGCTTATGGGTAGAAGCTATTGTTGAAAAAACTGATGATTTAAAAATTGAAGTTGGTGGGAAAATCGGATACATTCCTCTGGGTGATTCGATGGTGAGAGAATTATATGGCTCGTGCAACTACACTCCGCTTCCACGGTTAGTTATTAACGGAAGAATCGGCTTTGGAAGTACTTTTAGATATGATTATAGTTATAATTCGGTGTCTGCCTCGCTTTCTGCCTATTGGAGTTTCTAAAAATCTGTCAAGTTTTGGTACATTATTTTAATTCCATCTTAATTTGAAACACTCCTCAAAGTTAAAATCTACATTTTTAATCGAAAAATAATACTTTTTTATGGCACAGGAGTTGGTTAACTTCTTTATACATAAAGAATTATAGAAATGAATTTAAAACAAAATATTAGAAAGACCTCAATAACATTAACCAATACTCAAACGTCCAAAGCAGTAAAGGTGGATAGAGGTAGGTTGTTAATTAAAAGAATGTTTACCACCGGTCTTATATCGTTGGCTTTAATGGTGATCATTTTTTTTACTCTTCCTTATACTATTTTATCATTTGGTTCTTTATTGGAGTATGCAACTTTAGTTTCACTTTTTATATTTCTAATCGTACTACTTTTTAGATATTTTTCAATCTTGGTGATGGCTTACCTTTACATAACTAATTATACTTTCAACAGAAAAGAAGGCTTCTATCCCTTTGTCTCAATCATTGTTCCTGTTTATAATGAAGGCAAAGTTGTTGGACAATCAGTAAGTTCACTGTTGAGTTTGGATTATTCAAATTACGAGATAATTGTAGTTAACGATGGTTCAACAGATGACACGTATGACGTGGCAAAACAAATGGTCGGATATAAAAAAGGAAAATATGGAGATGTAAAAGTATCGGTTATCAATAAACCTAACGGCGGCAAAGCAAAGGCTTTAAATGCAGGAATAAGTTTTTCAAAAGCAGAAATAGTTCTTTGTATGGATGGAGACTCACAACTATCTGAAGATTGTATTAGGATGGCAGTAAGACACTTTGTTGACCCTTCTATAGGAGCTGTAGCTGGGAATGTAAAAGTTCAGAATAGAAGAAAATTTTTTACGGATTTGCAAGCTCTGGAATATATAGAAGGCTTGAACATGGCTCGTGCCGCACAAAGTTTTATGCGCCTTGTAAATATTATCCCGGGACCTATTGGACTATTTAGAAGAAAAGCCGTTGAAGATGCTGGATATTACTCAAGTGATACTTTTGCCGAAGATGCTGATTTAACCCTAAAACTCCTTGCACATGGTTGGAGAATATATTATGAGCCTCGTGCGATTTCTTACACCGAAGCTCCGGAAAAACTTCACCAATTACTTAAGCAACGTTATAGATGGACTCGCGGGATTCTTCAGGCTATCCGTAAACATAGAAAATTATTAATTAATCCTACAATTAATTTTGGTGATACTTTTGTTCTCTGGACGATGGTTTACGAGGCTTTGATTTGGCCAACTATGAATATTTTTTCTAATCTTTTTTTTATCTTTGCGGCTTTATTTTATGGTTTCTCAAGCCTGATCTTTTTTTGGTGGGCTGGTCTGGCATTATTAGATATGTCCACAGCTCTTTATTGTATTGCGGTTGAAAAAGAAGAAATAAGACTAATCCCTTATGCAATTATTTATCGAATGTTTTTTGTTTTGACAATCGACATATGTAAAGCAATGTCTACAGTAGAAGAATTTTTAGGATTCGAAATGCAATGGGGTAAACTTGAGCGAATTGGTTTAAAACCATTAGCAGAATAATTTTTATATATTAAAGGTAACACTATGGAACTAATACCTATTTTAGCGACAATCATTTTAATGGCAACGATAAGCACTTTTATTCTGGCTATCGGAGCTTACATTCTCTACAAAGTTAGAGAGCGGCAGGGGCAACAAGTTGAAGTACCGCAGCCTGCAACTTTGCAAGCTGAGTTGCTTACTCCTGAGGTCATTGCTGAACAAACACAAGCTCAGGAACATCAAAGAGCCCCCGGACAAATATTGTTTGAACCGGTAAGAGTTTCATCTCAACAAAGTTATAGACCTCAATCAGAGCCAATTTTTATTCAGCAAAGAGCGCAAGCTGGGCCGCAACCTGTTCAGGCGAGAGGTACCCTCACTACACAGGCACCGCCTCAACCAGTGCGCCAAGAAGGACGTCAGCAAGCCGGTACTACCAAATCTGGAGATCAGAAGTTTATGAAATACACTAGTGATGGTTACGTTGCTGCTAAAGAAAATGTGAAAAGCCAAGGAGCAGTTAAGTGGAGGTAACAAAAAATAAAGGGTTTACCGTAAACTCTTTGATTGTTATCACTTTGGGCACGTTTTTTATGCTTGCCTCAATAGTAGTCTATTTACTGATCCTTAAAGGTGTGATGGGACGATTCAGTTATAAAGAGGCTTTTACCGATGTTTCCGGGATTAAAAAAGCTATTTCAGGCGAGGGAACTAACATTGCAATTCTTTATTCCCAATACACCGAAAATATGCTCCCACCGGGAAGTACCTGGCTGAACGACAATATCACGACGTGGAAAAAATTCTTCAATAGTTATCATTATAGTTTTGATATAATTAAAGATACCGACATTGAGAAAGGAAAACATTATAAATATAAAATACTAATTCTTCCAGGTTCCAAATCATTAAGTGACGAAGAGATCATTAATATTAAAAAATTCGTTGATAGAGGAGGTTCAATTTTTGTAACCAGCGGGATAGCTTCTTTTTCTGCCGACGGCAAATGGAGGGGTTGGGAATTTTTTAACGAAGTTTTCGGGATGAAGTTCGTCAGGGAAGTGGAGAGAGATGAAGTAACAAAAATTCATACTTTGAGAGGGAACCTGCCAATTACAGCAAATATTCCTACCGGATATCCATTAAAAGTAGCTACTTGGGATCGTCCTATTTCCGTAGAAGTTTTAGAACCTCGCTCAACGCAAGTGAGTTTTTGGTATAATTATCGTTTGCAGGATGGATTAGTTCGTGAAGAGGTTAAAAAGAGTGGGGGAATAGTTTATGGTTCTTATGGTCAAGGTAGGTTCGTTTGGATGGGTTTTGAAATTAATTCCGTTATCGGAGTTCAAGAAGATTATATCTATTTTGATAGACTTTTTCATAATGCCTTAAGCTGGCTTCAGTATAAACCTCTTGCTTATGTTAAAGATTGGCCTGAAGATTATAATGCGGCGGCAATGCTCGCCGTGATGGTGGGTGATCAACCGCAAAATGTTCGAAATATTTTACCACTTCTTAAAGAAGAAGGTATCAAAGCCACTTTTTTTGTCGATCCGGCTAAAGTTGCAAATTACAAAGATCTGGTTAAAACTATCGCTTCATACGGAGATGTGGGGGCAGTGGTTGATATCGGGTATATGGCTGCTGTAGATGATACAACGAATAAGTTAGATGATTATGTAACACAAACGAAAAAAATAAAGGAAGCTAATTCACAAATTGGGGGAATTCAGGGTGTACACGCCGATGGGCTGCTTCCTTATTATGGTCTTTTTGATGATAATAGTCTCCGCGCAATTGCAGAGGCTAAGTATAAATATGTTCTGACTGATTCACTTACTGATCGATCAGTTCCGAAAGCTATTATCAAAGGGGAAAACACTGTCATTTCAATTACTAAAACAGCTAGAGATGATTATGAAGTCATTCGTGATTTTGGTCTAACCCAACCGGACTTCCAGTTGTATACGTACAAAGAAGATGTTGACAGAGTTTTGTTTGAAGGTGGATTATATGTTTTTAAAGTGCATACAGAATTCCAATGTCAGCCACAGAATATAGCTGTGTTAAGAGATTTATTAAAATACATTAAAACAAAAAAGATGTGGATCGCTTCAGGAAACGAAATTTATGATTGGTGGATAAAGAAAAATAAAGTTGAAATGCGTGTTGAATCACGCGGAGAATCCCGCGTTACTGTTTCGATTAGTAATCCCGGTATGGAAAAATTAAAAGAGATTATGTTGGAAATTGATTTACAAATGAGTGTGAAAAATCTTGAGATTTCTTCAGAAATTATTGGAACCGTTCAGCCGGAATATTCTTTCAACTCTCAAACACATATGTTATTCCTTAAAATTAAGGATTTTAAACCAAGTGAGACTAGGATATATTACATCGATTATGATAAACCAACAAAACAGCTGGGGAACTTGAAATGAAAAGGATATTATTAGCTGGTTTAGTGATTTCTTTTTTTTATTACGGTTGCGTTGATGCTATTACTTCTCCAACAACAACCGGAGATACACAAACCCCAACAATCACAATTACTTATCCGCTTACTAATGATACACTGCAACTTGGAAGCAATGAGTTTCTTTTCATTGCAAAAGATGATGCTAGCGTTCGTGCTGTTGAATTGTGGGTTGACAGTACTTTCATAGCTTTAGTAAATTATGATGGAACAACAACAAATCCTTCAATTATGTGGACGATTGATTCAACATATCTTGGGAAAACAATTAAATATTTTTTAAGAGTTTACGATACAGGTGGAAAATCAACTGATAGTCCGGTTCAAACAAATATATTTGTTGCAAAAATAAATGCTCCTCCCAAAGCACCCACTGATCTAGTTTTACAAAAATTATCAGAAACGATTGTAAACCTTTCGTGGAAACATGATAATCAGAACGTCGATGGATATCGTGTATACCGTAAAACAGGAGCAACAGGCATTTATAATAAGCTTAAAGAGGTTGCATCTAATAGTTTTAATACTAATGATTATGGATTAGACCCTGCATCTGTATATATTTATAAAGTAGTCGCTTATAATCAAAAAGGAGAATCGGCATCGTCAAACGAAGTTTTTACAAGCGGTACAGGGACAAGTGGAACGATAGTAGCGCCAACTAATCTCTCGGCGATAGTTTATGGAGCGAGAAAAATAGTAATTAAATGGCAAGATAATTCAGATAATGAGAATTATTTCAAAATAGAGCGCAAAACACTTTACACTGAATATCAATCCATTGGAATTGTTCCTATAAATACTACAACATTTATCGATTCGGGTTTTGGGTTGGCTCCGAGTACTTATTATTATTATCGTGTCAAAGCTGTCTCCGATAATGATTCAGTAACTTCGACTGAGGTTTCCGCACAGACATATGCTTATGATTTATTAGCTCCATTAAATTTCAGAGCAATCAATCATAATTCAAAAACTATTCGGCTTGTCTGGATAGATAATAATTCTAATGAAACTCAAACAATTATTGAACGGAGGTCTTCTTCTTCAATGACCTATGATGTAATTGGCTCTGTTAAAACCGATGAGACACAATTTGATGATACGGATGTCATAGTAGGGATAACTTATTACTACCGGATCCGTGTTACCGATTATGTGAATTATTCGGATTATACTAATGAAGTAGCTGCAAGTGTACAGTCGGCGTTAATTATTTCTCCAACGAATCTACAAGCGTATGTGGGTTTCGGAAACGTTATCAAGTTAACTTGGATGGATAATTCTAACAATGAAACAAATTTTATTGTTGAACGCGCTAATGATTCAACATTGACTGCTTTTACAGAACTCTCGAGAACCGATGCAAACATTGTTCAATTTGACGATGCTTCAACATCGGGAGGGAAAACTTACGCATACAGAATTCGCGCCACTGACGGCGTTGTTTTTTCAAGCTACTCAAATGTTTTTACGATAAAGAACCCGTCCTTGAAGTGAAAATATAAAAGAAATTAATATGGTATCCTCCGTCAACATAGAACATCTTGAAATAATTAAGGCACTAGTAGGTTTTTCCAGTAACGCCTTTTTAGTTATTGATCAGAAGGGAACTATCCTTTACTCGAACAAAAAATCAATAGAAATATTTTCGCTTACCGAAGAAGTTCAAAATTTTTTGGAAATATTTGATCCGCATGAACTGGATCATATTGAAGATATTTTGGAGAATTTAAAGTTAGAGTCATTTCCCATAGAAAAGCAAGGGAGATTTCGGCTTCATACAAAAGAAGAATTTCAATTACAGTTTCAGATTATTCAATATCTTAATGATGGGAACGATTATTATTTCCTTCAATTTGAAAAAAGTGAACCTGTCGCTGCTGATGAGGGGAAAATTCTTCATTTTAGTCTCTCCACAGCAGAAATACCGGAATCTTTTTCAAACCCGGACTTATTAAATGTTATTAATGAAGTTCAATCCAACTACCCATTCACCTTTTTAGGTAAGAATAAACTACAAGTTTCTGTTAATAAACTTAAAGAATTGTTCTGGCTGAAAGACAATAAAAATAATTATTTATTAGTAAATCAAAATTTTGCAGATAAACTTGGATTAAGAATTTCTCAAATTGAAGGAAGACCGGAAGAATTTTTTCTCCCATCTTTTAATCTTGATTTTTATAATTCTATGGAGACCTTTCTGAAGACAACGGGGAATACCTTATTTATTAAAGGAATTCCTGTAAAGGGATTTACAAACTATCATGATTATCAATCTGTAGTAATTCCGCTTCTCGATGCCGATAATAAAGTGATTGCGGTCTTGGGAATGGCTCAGCAAGAAAAAGCACAAAAGTTTTTAGACGAACAGAATATAAATCTTATAACTCAAGATTTAATTAACTCAATTTTATTGCCGGTGTGTATTCTGGATGGAAATAGCAGAATTGAAAAAGCGAATAAACCCTTTTTTGATTTAGTAGGTCTTGATGCCTTCACGAATAAAAATATTACCCTCAACCAGATATTCGCTCAATCAGTTGCACATGAAATAACAGCAGCAATAGAATCAAATGTCGAAGAATTGTCTATCGCAATTCCTTTACGGAACGGAAAAGAAATCAGGCAACTTCAAGCAAAAATTAAGAAATTAAATAGTGACAAAGTTAATACAAATGCTTATTTTTTAGTTGTAGAATTTCTTGATGCTTTGGATAACTTCGAAGTATTTCTAAAAACCAGAGGAAAAATGTTTGACGTATTAATAAAATCGCTGCCTGATCCAATTTTGATTTATGATGCAGAAAACCTTCGTTTTCTTGAGGCAAATGATGCAGCAATTTCGCTTTACGGTTATTCACGTGAAGAATTTTTGCAAATGGATCTAACTGATTTATACTCACCTGAAGATATTCAAACGCTTCTCGACAGATCAGATCAGAAAAAGAAGAACAATTTTTCAGGCCCGTTCAATCATAAAAAGAAAGATGGTTCTACCATCACTGTAGAAATATTTAAAGATGTGTTCACTTATGAAAATAAAGAAGCGCATTTCACGGTTATTAAAAATATTTCTGATAAACTTGATAAAGAAAAAGAATACAAATTGTATAAATCTGTGTTTGAAGGAACTGATCAGTTAATTGCGGTTACGGATAATTCGGGATTTATTACATTTGTAAATCAAAATCTTGTACTTTTCGTCGGTTTGAACAAAACGAGTTTGGTAGGAAATTCGTTAGTTTCACTCTTTAGTGATAATGACCGCGGGAACATTACATCAAAGATATTTTCTTCTCAATCGTCCGACACAATCAAATTACAGGTCGAAATTAAAAATGCGCAGAAAGCATTTATTCCTGCTGAAGTAATTGCCATACCTAATCTGAATGCTAAGGGTGTTACGGATTCATACAATATTTTAATTAAGATGACGCAGAAAGAAGAAAAAGAAATTGTTATACAAACAGTTGAGAAAAAATCTGGGACAGGATTAGCCCCCTCGCAACTTTCAACAATTTTTCATGAGATCCTTACTCCTATAAATGTGATGTTAGGATTTCTTCAAGAAATAAAGGAAAGTCTTCCTTCTCCAACAACTGACCAAAAGGAAGCCTTAAACTATATTCAAGAAAATCAACAAGAGTTGATGGGAACTATGAATGCTATTGCCGAGTATTCGACTTTATTGAAGGAGGATGAGGAGTCACAGAGCAATACTTTTGCCGTACTTGACCTCTTTGAGAAAATTAAACAAGAATTTAGTGAAGAACCAATCAACAAAAAAAATAGTTTAATTACTAACATAGCTCCATTATGGCTTGAAGGTGATGAGCGGAAGTATAAAATGTTTTTTGGAACAATCGCAAGCATTTGCGCCAAGATCAGCGATGAAAACCATTTCTATTTCTCCATTGAGCAGACTGAAGAAAACGAATTTGTCCTTTCTGTACGCGATGATCTCTCAAGAATATCAGAAAAATTACTTTTTGCACTGGAACCTGTATTAGTACAAAATGGGGATGTTTCTTTGATCCGGGCATATGGTGTTTCACGATTTGCAATTTTAACATTGCGCGAACTGATGCAAACCTTAAACTGTAAGATTGAAATTATTAGAAAGGGAAGTGAACCTTTTGAATTTGGATTTTTCTTCCCTATAAAACAATTCTCTGTTGAACCCGTTCAGACCCAGGTTCCCGAGGCGAAGTCTATTGCTGAAACAAAACATGTTACTCAGGAAGTTGTCTCCAGAACTACTCAGGGAAAAGAAGAATATCTTGCAAGACAGGAGTCTTTTAATAGACGTACTACATTTATAAGTGAAGAATCTGCAAAAGTTATTCAACCTCCTTTAAGCAATGAAGAATCTACATTCAAACGTAGAAGAACAATTGTCGAAGAATCCCCCAAAGCTCCGCCAATCACAAAAGTTTTGGAACTCCAAAATCTTTCTTGTCTCTACATTGAAGATCAAGTCGATTCTCAAATTCTTTTCAAAGTACAAATGAAGGAATTGGGAGATATTAAATTTGCCGTAAGTTTTGAAGAGGCATTACCATTAATCACAAGTCAAAGTTTTGATTTTATCGTTATGGATATTAACCTTCAAGGTGAGTACAACGGATTAGATGCACTTAAAATGATTCATCAAATGCCAGGATTTCAATCACTTCCAATTATAGCTGTAACCGCGTATGTTCTTCCAGGTGATAAAGATAAATTTATTGCCGCCGGATTCACCGAATTTATTTCCAAACCTATTTTCCGTGAAAAAATGATCGAGGCGTTGGAAAAAATCTTTCTGAAGTAATCCGCTCATTCTCAAATCTCTTTGAACACTAATAAAGTAGAGAAAATTTTTCTTCAAATAATTTTTAAAGAACATTATGTCGTGTCCAAATAAAAGTAACACTTCTATCCATTACAAAGAAAATTTCTTGACAGGTATTCAAGTCCAACTTAAATTTACCATACAAATGTATGGTATTTATTCATGTGAACAATTGGGATTCACCAAACGTAAGTGTATCTATGTCAAAAGAATTAACTGAAATTCAATATAAAATTTTAAGTTTCCTTCTTGAACGAAAAACAGGAATGGGAATTCCCCCATCACTGACGGAAATTGCTCTCCGGTTTGGCTATAAAAATCGGGCAACCGTTCAACAGCATTTGAAGGCAATAGAAAAAAAAGGATATATAAAAAGAATTCCTAAACTATCCCGAAGCATTGAAATTACATTAGGGGATAACTATTTTATCCCTCATCCTGTTTTAGGTGAAGTAGCAGCCGGGAAACCGCTGACAATTTATCCGGATTCAATTGATACGATTCAATTACCAACTATAGTGAAAATGCCTCAGGAGTCTTTTCTCCTTCGTGTTAAAGGAGACAGCTTAAAAGATGCATATATTTTTAATGATGACGTGGTTATTGTAAAGCCATATTCCGAGATCGCAAATGGACAAATTGCAGTGGTAATATTGGAAGATGCTGCAGTAGTGAAGAGGTTGTATAAAAAAGGTGGGAGCATTGAATTGCATTCTGAAAACCCTGAATATATGCCGATTATAATCAAGGCTAACGATCCCATAATAAAAATAGTTGGGCTAGTTGTTGGTGTTTACCGGACAATGGGGAAAAGGAATACAATCAAATGAGAAGATTACGTGATGGCAGTTAATACACCCAATTAAAGGAAGTTATGGCAAAATATCTAATTAGAAGTATCTCTATAATATTTATATCGTGTGGAATCTTAATTCCTCAAAATTTAAAATTTATTGCAATGTCGGATAGTAGGGGAGGTGACTGTGGAGTAAATCAAAAAGTTCTCTCGGCTTTAGTGGAGCACATGGTTAAAACCCAATCTGACGCTAAGTTCGTCATTTTTGCGGGTGATCTGGTTGATGGGAGCAAGATTGATCCAAACCAGACAGTAAAGGAACTTTGGCATTGGAAAGACGTGATGTCTCCAATTTATAATAATCCCAATATGGTCTGGCCAAAAATTTGGGTGGTTGTCGGTAATCATGAAGTTCAACACCCTAAAGATGAGGAGAACTTTCGAAAGGTTTTCCCGGACGTTTTTTTGAACGGTCCTCCAGATGAAAAAGGAATTTCATATTCCTTTGATTATGAAAAACATCATTTCGTTTTTGTCACATCAGATCGCTGGTATTACGGCAATCCAAACGATACAACAGATGACAGACGGGACTGGCACTATATAAAAAATTTAGGTTGGCTTGAAAATGATTTAAGAGAAGCCAGAAAAAGAGAAGTGACAGATATTTTTGTAATAAGCCACGAACCAGCTTTCCCAATCGGTGGGCATTTACGTGATGGATTACCAAACCTTGGATTAAACCTAAAACTTCCTTTAGATTCTACGAGACAATGGTATTTTAACCAGCGGAATGAATTTTTGAGAATCCTTAAATTAAATAAGGTTACGGCATATATTAGTGGACATGAACATCTTTACGGAAGAGAATCGGTTGACGGAATTTATCAAATTGTCGCCGGAAGTTCCGGTGCACCACTTTATTATTTCAATCCTAAATATGATGAACCGAAAAATCCAGAGCATGAATTCACATACGAAGAAGCTTTACCCTACTATAAGACATTAAATTATTTTTATGGTCCGGGAGAGAATTCACAAGCTTCTAAAGATTTTGTGGGTGTGCGCGCATTTGAGTATGTTGTTTTTGATGTCAAAAAAAGTGTAGTTGATGTAACGACCTACGGTGCATTCCCAAAAGAAAAGACAAATACAGTTCTTGGTTCCGAAATAAAAATTATTGACAAATTTACTATAGAAAAATAATATGCTAGAAAAATCCTTTTTCCCTACAAATATTTTCCGTTCAGTTGTTGTTTTTTTCTTCATTACCGTAAATCTTTTTCCGCAGGAAAAAGTTTATAATCTTGATGAAATAGTGGTAACGGCAGGAAGGACTGCCGGCAGATTTTCAGAAACAACACGGGATATTCAAATTATTAGGCAGGAAGATATCGCGATTGCACCGGTTAGCAGTGTGCAAGAATTACTCCAATATATTTCCGGGGTAGATATTAAACAACGCGGTGCTGGGGGTGTACAAGCTGATATAAGTTTGCGTGGAGGAACGTTTGAACAAACTTTAGTTATGCTGGATGGAATAAGTGTAAACGATCCGCAGACAGCTCATCACAATCTTAATCTTCCTGTCTCATTGGATCAAATTGAACGAATTGAAATTGTGAAAGGGGATGGTTCAAGTTCTTATGGTCCAAATGCGCTCGGAGGGATTATTAACATTATCACCAAAAAAGGAAATGAAAAAAGTGCCACAATTCAACTTACTGGTGGAGGATTTGGATTTTATGATGCCGCATTATCGGGAAGCTACGGATTCAGTTCGATGAGTAATCATTTTTCTTTTTCAAAAAAGAAGAGTGATGGATACCGTGATAATACAAATTTTGAAATGGTAAATGCCTCATACGGTTCCTCCGTTTTACTTGGCAAGCAGCTTTTTAATCTTTTCTTTGGTTATAATGATAAAAAGTTTGGCGCAAATGGTTTTTATTCCGACAAGTACCCGAATCAATGGGAACATACAACGACAAGACTGGCGAGTGTTTCTGGAGAAGTTAATACACACAATATCGTTTTTTCTCCTAAAATATATTGGCGAAGAAATGATGACGAATACCTTTTGAATTATCTGAATCCGTCGTTTTACCGGAATGTTCACAAAACGAACGTGTATGGTGCTGAATTACAGGCTGCTTTTCAAACAGGATTGGGAACTACTGCTTTCGGAGCGGAATATAACAGAGATGTTATTGCAAGTTCAAATTTGGGAGATCATTCGCGTGAAAGAAGAGGTCTGTTTGCCGAACAGAAGCTTGCATTTAAAAATATGAATGCCGTCTTGGGCTTCTTCGCATACAATTATGCAAATATTGGATGGAAGTTTTGGCCGGGTGTCAGTGTCGGTTATAATGTTTTCCCGGCGGCGCGGATTTATGCCTCATTCGGAAAAGCTTTTCGTCTGCCAAGCTATACAGAACTTTACTATAATTACTTTGTAACGCCAAAAAATGGAACACAAAAAGGAAATCCGGATTTACAGACCGAAGAAAGTACGAACTACGAAGTTGGAATGCATTTTTCGGGGGAAGATTTTTCTTCCTCATTCAGTCTTTTTAGAAGGAATGGTTACAATAGTATAGATTGGGGAAAGGCTTCAACCGATTCGGTATGGCATTCTTACAACATTGTTAACACGGTAACTAGCGGCTTTGAAGTTAATACCGAATTAAAAACTGAAGAGATTACTTTGCATACGATAAAAAAGGTAACGATTGGTTATACTTATTTGAATATAAGTGCATCACTGAATAAAGAAAATTTTGAATCGCGTTATGTACTTGACCATTTGAGGCACCAACTGATTGTGGGAGTTACGAACGCCTTGTTTTTTGATATTACGCAAACATGGATGCTTCGTTACGAAAATAGAATAACAGGAGATAAAAATTTTCTAGTTGATTCGCAGATTAACAAAGCATTTACCAATGTTGATGTATTTGTAAAAGCGACGAATCTTTTTAACAAATCATACAAAGATTTTACCGGTGTTTTTCTTCCCGGCAGATGGGTGTTTGCAGGAATAAAATTATCGGTTCAATAACCTAAAAATATAATTCAACTCTAAAAACCATGTGGATTCAAAAAGAAATAAAACTTCAACAAAAGAAGAGGGGATTTCATTTAATTACAAATGAAATTCTTACTCAAGTGCCGGAGATAAGGAAAATATCCTTTGGACTAATGCACGTTTTCATTCAACATACGTCGGCTTCACTAACCATAAACGAAAATGTTGATCCGGATGTACGGCGTGATATGGAATCTCACTTCAACAAAATTGCTCCTGAAAATGCCCCGCACTTTGTTCACACAACCGAAGGTTCGGACGATATGCCGGCGCATATTAAAGCATCGTTGCTTGGTTCTTCGATTACCATTCCAATCACAAAGGGAAGATTAAATCTTGGTACATGGCAAGGGATTTATCTTTGTGAACACCGCAATTATGGAGGCGCAAGAAACATAGTGATAACGATTAACGGAGAAGAAATGGGATGAAAATTAGAACAGTTGATGTTTTTCCCGACTCATGGAAATATATTGAAGAACTTTTCGGAAGCAATGGAGCTTGCGGCGGTTGCTGGTGTATGAGTTGGCGTGTTGCAAAAGTGGAAAAATGGAATGACATCAAAGGAATTGAAGCGAAAAAACGTTTTAAGCAACTTATCACATCGGGTTTAGCACATGGTGCACTTGCTTTTTCCGGAGATGAAGTTGTTGGTTGGTGTTCTTTCGATAAAAGAATTGATTATCTGAAACTTGATAGAGCACCAAGTCTAAAATGTGATGATGCCGAAAATGTTTGGTCGGTTCCATGTTTCTATATTAAAAAAGGATTTAGAGGGAAGAGAGTGGCAACGGCGTTATTAAAGCATTCTGTGCAGTCTTTGCACCAACAAGGAGTAAAAATTATTGAAGGCTATCCCGTACAATTAGAAAAAGAATTGCCTGCCTCTTTTGTCTGGACGGGAACACTTTCGCTCTTTGAAAAGGCAGGATTTAAAGTAGCAAGCAATAAAAAGGGGAAACAGAGAGTAAGGAAAATATTTCCGGAATAAGTCTTACATGGTCATTTTTAAGTTTTGATAATTCCGCCTAAGTATATACATTTAGTATACACAAAAACGATTTTAATTATGAAAACAGTTTCTTTAAAAATAGATGATATTATTTTCAACGAGACCGAGAAAGTTCTGGCGAAGATCAAAAAGCCAAGAAACCGGTATATCAATGATGCTTTAGATTTTTATAATAAACTCCATAAGCGGAATGCACTTTCTGAAAAATTGCATCGAGAATCTGAACTTGTGGCTAAAGATTCTATAAAAATTTTACACGAATTTGAAAAATTTGACGACAGCGATTAAGCAATTTGATATTTGGGTTGCAGATCTAAACCCGAGAAGCGGAACAGAAGCCGGGAAGGTACGGCCTGTTCTTGTCGTTCAAACTGATTTGTTGAATGATCGTCACCCATCTACCGTGGTTTGTCCAATCACTACAAATATTTTTGATGAAAGTGAAATTTTACGTGTAAATATTAAAAGAGGAGTTGGTGGGGTTTCTACGAATTGCAGTATCATGATAGATCAAGTTAGAGCTATAGATAATCTCCGATTGAAAAAGAAAATTGGGACTTTACCCATACCACTAGCTGAACGGGTAAAAGAAAATCTAAAAATAATTTTAGATTTGGATTAGAATCAAGATCATATTGAAGGTAATTAAATAAACTTAAAATCTTGATAAACCGAAAGGAACCACGTTATGAAAACCGAACAAACAGATTTACTCACGGCGGGAAACATTGCAAAAACATTGTCCATCTCCGATGCGAAAGTAAAAAAAGCAATTAACGAACTCGGGATAAAGCCTTCAGCAAAAAAAGGGATATGTAATCTTTACTCGAAAGATGCACTTGCAAAGGTTAAAGCAGCGGTAAAGTAAATTGTTTTAAGCGATACCGTGGGCGGTAACGCTAAGCGAAAAAATCATTGTAAACGATGATAGAAAATATTTTTCCAATTTATCCACATGCTGATTTTATCGGAAGCAAAAAAGGATGCAAGATCTACCAACTTTTCACATCGGAACGGCGGGATGGTCCTACAAAGACTGGGTTCCGAATTTTTATCCAAAACAACAAACCAAAGATTTTGACTGGCTTCAATTTTATGCCGCTCATTTTAATTGTGTTGAAGTAAATTCATCATATTACACCTATCTTTCTTCCAATATTGTTAAAGGCTGGATCAGAAAGATTGAAGATGTGAATGACTTTCTTTTCACTGTTAAACTTCATCAGGATTTCACCCATATCCGAAAGTTTGATAAAACAAACGTGCGATCAATACTTGATAATTTAACGTTGCTGGCAGATGCAGAACGACTTGGCGGAGTGTTAATGCAGTTCCCTTATTCTTTCACTTTCAATGATGCAAATATAGAGTATATCGGGCGACTAAATGAAATATTCTCAACCTTTAATCAATTCGTTGAAGTACGTCACTTCTCATGGAACGATAAATCTGTCCACGATCTTTTTAGAGCGATGAATATTTCATTCTGCACTATTGATCAGCCGGAGATTGGAAAGGCAATGCAATTTGAACCGGTAATAACAAACGAAAAAGCGTATCTCCGTTTTCACGGAAGAAATGTTGAAGGATGGAAAAGATCACTTGCAAACTTTGGAAAAGAACAATCATACAAACAACAAAGTGACCGTTACAACTACCGTTATTCTCCCGGCGAACTGGCAGAAGTAATGCAAAAAGTTAAAGAGATTTACGGTAAAGTAAAAGAGATTTACATAATTATGAACAATCACCCGCAAGGAAATGCAGTAGTTAACGCGAAAGAGTTGATAAAGATGCTTGACATTAAAATTAACGAAATGAAAACCGGATTGTTTTAATTATTTTCAACCAGACATAAAAAATATTTATGAACAAAAATTTTGGATTATATAATGTTAAAAAATAAATCCGCTTTATTTCTTTTCCTTTTGATATTCACTTCTTTCTTACCTTCACAAATTAAATTAAAATCCGGTGATTTTGATAAAACAATTGTTGCCGAAAAAGTGCGTACAGAATTTCTTCATGCATGGAATGCTTATAAACAATATGCATGGGGACATGATGAACTTCGCCCTTTAACCAAAAGCTTTCGCGATTGGCACTCCGCTTCTTTGCTTATGACACCGGTTGACGCGCTTGATGTAATGTATCTTATGGGATTAAAAAATGGAGCTGATTCAACAAAAGAATTTATTATCCAAAATCTTTCTTTTGACCGGGATATGTATGTTAAGAATTTTGAAATAACTATTCGTTTACTTGGTGGCTTATTGAGCAGTTATCAATTATCCGGCGATAAAAAATTATTGAATTTAGCCGATGATCTGGGGACACGTTTACTCCCGGCATTTAATTCACCAACCGGAATGCCGTACATGTATGTCAATTTAAAGACGGGTGGCGTCCGTGGAGAAGTTAGTCACCCGGCTGAGATCGGTACGCTGTTAATTGAATTCGGAACGCTGAGCAAACTCACCGGAAATCCGATATTTTTTAACAAAGCAAAACGAGCTTTAGTTGAATTGTACAATCGGCGTTCTCCCATTGGTCTTGTCGGTTCAAGCATAAATATTGAAACAGGTGAGTGGACGGATTCAACAAGCCATATAAGCGGCGGGATTGATTCTTACTACGAATATCTTTTAAAATGTTGGCATTTGTTCGATGACAAAGAATGCAAACAAATGTGGGAAACAAGCATAGCGGCAGTCAATAAATATTTGGCTGATAAAGTCCACAATGAGTTGTGGTACGGACAAGCGAATATGTTCACCGGAAAGCGAATCGGAACAGAATATGGTGCACTCGACGCTTTTTTCCCGGCAGTACTTGTTTTGTCCGGTGACAAAAAAAGAGCGGAACAACTTCAAGAATCTTCTTATAAAATGTGGAATCTTAATGGAATAGAACCTGAAGTGATAGATTATAAAACGATGAAAATTAGTTACGGCTCTTACCAACTCCGTCCCGAAATAATTGAGTCGGCTTATTATCTCTATTTTTTTACCGGCAAAAAACAATACCTTACAATGGGGAAAACGATGTTGAACGATTTAATCAAGTACTGTAAAACCGATGCAGGGTATGCTGCATTAAAAAATGTTGAGACAAAAGAAAAATCAAATTCGATGGAAAGTTTTTTCTTAGCTGAAACGCTTAAATATTTATACCTTCTTTTCGCTCCAAATGAAACACTTGATTTAAATAATGTTGTTTTTAATACGGAAGCTCATCCAATTTATAAAACATGGACAAAATAAAAACAAATGAATAGATGAGTTAAGCTATGAAATACAAATTCTTCTTTGTAGTTAGTTTCTTTTGTAGTTCGATTTTTGTTTTCGGACAGACGAAAAAATCTCCTTACGATTATGTTAATCCTTTTATTGGAACCGACGATATGGGGCATACTTATCCCGGTGCGGTTGTTCCGTTCGGACTTGTGCAACTGAGTCCCGAAACTGATTCAGTTTTATATAGCAACGGCTCTGGTTATAATCCCGATGTTTACAAATATTGCGCTGGATATCAGTACACAGATAAAACGATAGTCGGTTTCAGCCACACACATATGAACGGAACCGGTCATTCCGATCTTGGAGATTTTTTATTGATGCCGACAGTCGGAGAAATAAAGTTGAATCCGGGGACAAAAGATAATCCCGGAAGCGGGTATCGTTCAAGCTTTTCGCATCAACATGAAAGTGCAAAGCCCGGTTATTATTCTGTTAAGCTTGATGATTATCAAATTGATGTTGAATTGACGGCAACAGAGCGGGTTGGATTCCACAAATATAAATTCCCGCAATCAAAAGATGCTCATATAATTCTTGATATGACCAGCGGAATTTATAATTATGATGGCAAAGTAGTTTGGTCTTCCGTTCGTGTAGAAAACAAAACATTGGTTACAGGCTACCGGCAAACAAACGGTTGGGCAAGAACTCGATATGTTTATTTTGCAATGGAGTTTTCCAAACCGGTCAAATCCTATCAGCTGCGGAATGATGAACAAATTATTTACGGCGGATTCTGGCGCAAGTTCAATCAGAATGAAAATTTTCCCGAGAGAGCAGGACATAAAGTAAAATGCGCATTCAATTTTGAAACGGCGGACGGCGAAGTAATTATGGTTAAAGTTGCATTGAGCGGTGTTAGTACAGCAAACGCAATTCAAAATTTGAAGTCGGAAATTCCCGGTTGGGACTTTGATAAAGTTAAAGAACAAGCAAAAGAAAAATGGAACAAAGAACTTTCAAAAATTACAATTGACGCTTCTGAAGAGAGAAAAATAAATTTTTATACGGCAATGTATCACAGCTTCTTGAATCCAAATATTTTTTCCGATGTTAACGGTGAATACCGAGGATTGGATCAGAACATTCATAAGTCAAATAAGTTTATTAACTACACAACTTTTTCATTATGGGATACGTACCGCGCACTTCATCCTTTATACACAATCATTCAACAGAAAAGAACAAGCGACATCATAAATTCAATGCTGGTGCATTACGAACAGAGCGTCCATAAAATCTTGCCGGTCTGGTCTCACTGGGCAAACGAGAATTGGTGTATGATCGGTTATCACGCCGTTCCGGTTGTTGTTGACGCATATATGAAAGGTATCAGGGGATTTGATAGTAACAAAGCGTTTGAAGCGGTTGTTGCCAGCGCAAATTATGATCTTTATGACGGAATCGGCGCTTATAAAAAATATGGATATGTACCGGAAGATTTAAGTTCCAACTCCGCATCAAAAACTTTGGAATATGCTTTTGACGATTGGGCAATTTATAAAATGGCTGATAAGCTTGGTAAAAAAAAGGAGGCAGACGAATTTCAGAAACGAGCTAACAGCTACAAAAATATTTATGACACAGAAACACATTATCTGCGCGCAAAAAAATCGGATGGCACATTCAAAACTCCTTTCGATCCGCTGAGTGTTGCGAATCAAGGATACATAGAAGGCAACGCATGGAATTATTCTCTCTATGTTCCTCATGATGTTAAAGGATTTATAAACCTTATCGGAGGAAAAGAAAAATTAGTAACATGGTTGGATTCTCTTTTCACGTTCGATCTGCCGGAAAAGTATTTTGGTGAGAGCGAAGACGTTACAAAAGAAGGGATGATAGGTAATTACGTTCACGGCAACGAACCATCGCATCATATTCCGTATCTCTATAATTTTGCGGGAGCGCCATGGAAAACACAGGAAAGGATTCATCAGATTGTAAATACGATGTACAAGCCGGAACCACACGGACTATGCGGAAATGATGACTGTGGGCAAATGTCTGCGTGGTATATTTTTAGCGTGATGGGATTTTATCCCGTAGCACCGGGAAGCAATCAATATGTAATTGGAAGTCCTTGTGTTGATAAAGCAACCATCAATTTGGAGAATGGAAAGAAGTTTAAGATCACCGCAGAAAATTTATCCGGGAAGAATATTTACATCAAAGAAGTTGTTCTGAACGGGAAGAATATTGACCGAACGTATCTCACTCACGAAGAAATTACGTCCGGTGGAACGCTAGTTTTCAAGATGGTTGATAAACCAAACAAAAATTGGGGAGTAGAAGAAAAGAACATGCCGTATTCACTAAGTAAATTGGAGAATAGAAATGAATAAATCAGTAAATGCAATAGAATTAAGTGAAAAATTACTAACTATCACTGAGTCATCTTATCGGAAATTAAAAGACATTTCCGAAGTGGAAAGCGGAAAGAAACCTCAGTATGGAGGCTGGTCGCATAAAGAAATAATAGGACATTTGATTGACTCCGCTTCAAACAATCATCAACGATTTGTTAGAGCGCAACTTAAAAACGATTTAATTTTCATCGGCTACCAGCAAGATGAATGGATCAATGTACAGCAGTATCAAACCTCACCGTGGCTTTCACTAATTAACCTTTGGTACGAAATTAACATGCATCTAAGCAGAGTCATTGCGGCTATTCCCGATGAAACCCTCTTATTTAATAGGATCGAACACAACCTGGATGAGATTGCTTGGAAACCGGTGGCAAAATCGGAACCGGTTACGCTTGCCTATTGTATCAACGATTATATCGGACATATGCAGCATCATTTAAAGAAGCTCGTTTGAAAATAACGGCGCATCGAGTTTTACTCGTTGCTAAACCTAAGTTAGTTGATTAAGTTGTAAGCAAATTTTAACTTTGTTTGAACAATAATAAATGTTTGAATGTAAAGTAGAGTCATTTCGTTGTTTAATATCGGAGAAATAAATGGAAATAGATTTAAAACTTGCAGTACTGATTGACGGAGATAATATCCCGTCGGCGTATATCAAAGAAATGATGGAGGAAATTGCAAAATACGGCAATCCCACTATCAAAAGGATCTATGGTGATTGGACCAAACCCAGTCTCTCCAAATGGAAAAACATTCTGCTGGAAAGCGCCATCACACCGATACAGCAATATGGCTATACCACAGGTAAAAATGCTACCGACTCGGCAATGATTATTGATGCGATGGATATTTTATACTCGGGAAAGGTGGATGGGTTTTGCCTAGCTTCGAGCGATAGTGATTTTACAAGGCTGGCAACACGGTTGAGAGAAGCCGGAATGAAAGTCTTCGGTATTGGCGAGAAGAAAACTCCACTGCCCTTTATTGTTGCTTGTGATAAATTTATCTATTTGGAAATTCTTAAAAATCAAACCAAGGAACCTGCCGACAGCAGTGAAACCGCAATAACAAAAGGGGAAACTCCTAAGAAAAATGAAGTGGACAAAATTACTCCCAAAGTAATAAAGTTAATTGCATCAACAGTATCCGATCTTGCCGATGAAGATGGCTGGGCTTTTCTTGGTGATGTAGGAAATCTTTTACAAAAGAAACAGCCTAACTTTGATTCACGTAATTATGGATTTCAAAAACTTACGCCTCTGATCAAGTCCGTTGACCGGTTTGAAATTGAACAACGCGAAAATCAAAAAGGAAGGTTTAAACTGATCTATGTGAGGAACAAAGAGTAACACTTGAGAGCGTTAGACAAATACTGAACATTTAATCGGCGGCTGCCATATTACCGCAAAAATTAATGTAATAATTCCGAAGAAAAATCTTGCCTTTTACAAAAAAGAGTTTTATTTTCACAACAAATCTTATAGGGATAATTAACCATCTCTGCAAGTAAATAAACCGATTCCGATTTTTATTCTTCTCCGTAGTTTTACTTCGAGTGGTATCCCTGCCAAGTTCTAAATAACAACACAAAACCAATAGTTTGGAGGAACAGTCGTATGAAGATTTCAAGACTCAATCCGTACAATGGAACAAACAAGACGAAAGCATTTTTTGATGCCGTTACCGCCGAAGGAATTGAATTAAAAGGATTTACTTTAGTAGATGGGTCAAACGGATTGTTTGTGAGTCCGCCGCGGGAAAAAGGAAAAGACGGAAAATATTTTGATAGAGTTATTCTTCCCAAAGAATTGAAGGATGAATTAACGGCTATGGCAATTGCCGAATACGAAAAACACAGCGTTAAGGCATAACCGTTTTCCGTAACATTTTCTGTTCTGGTTTTTCATAATCAACGATACCATTTACAGTATCGCTGTACGAAAAAATCATCCTGATAAATAGGGGTGATGGGGAATGTCTATATCCCAATTTACCCGGATTTATTCATGTTGCGTAATCCATTTATAGTTAACCAGAATTAAAAAAGAATTAAACAGGGCAAGACTATGAACAAAGAATCCAGCATAAAGTTATTTGATTCAAAGCAAATCCGTTCGGCTTGGAATGGAGATGAAGAGAAATGGTATTTCTCAATTGTAGATGTAATTGGGGTTTTGTCCGAAAGCGAAAATCCTAATAATTATTGGAAAGTGCTGAAAAATAGGTTAAAAAAAGAAGGGAGTGAGTTGGTTACAAATTGTAACCAACTGAAAATGGCATCAAAAGATGGTAAGTTTTACAAAACGGATGTAGCTGATGTTGAGCAATTGTTCAGGCTCATTCAATCGGTTCCATCTCCTAAAGCTGAGCCATTTAAGCTTTGGCTTGCCCGCGTAGGAAATGAAAGAATTGACGAAATTGAAGACCCTGAAAAAGGGATTGACCGTTTAATGGAAACTTATCTACATAAAGGTTACTCCAAAGAGTGGATTAATCAAAGGCTCAAAAGTATTGAAGTGCGAAAAGAACTTACCGATGAATGGGAAGACCGTGGAGTTAAAAAGGGAGAAGGGTTTGCGATACTTACCGACGAGATTACAAAAGCTTGGAGCGGGTTTACTACAAAGCAGTATAAAGAATTTAAAGACCTTAAAAAAGAAAATCTTCGGGATAATATGTCCAACTTGGAATTGGTTCTTAATATGCTTGCGGAAGCTTCGACGACTGAAATTTCAAAAGTGAAGAATCCCGAAACATTTGAAGACAACCGGACAATCGCAAAACAAGGCGGCACTATTGCAGGCAACACAAGAAAAGAGATTGAAGAAAAGACAGGGAAAAAAGTTATAAGTAAACAAAACGCTAAACAGTTAGCCCAAAACAAGATGAAAGAAATTGGTAAAAAATAGTTGTTGATAAGTTATGTGATGAAGTCATAAACATAATTTTCAAAAATAAAACAACCACTCTGCATAAATAACAACATAGCGGAGTGGTGGATCAAAAAACAAAACCAGGAGGAATCCATGGCACAAAATCTCATCTCAGCTCAACTAAGCGGTGAAGTAATTGCCGAAATTCAACAACATCTTGATGGCATAAAAGCTAAGCTCCCTTTCTTGCTTTCTCTTTCTGCGGAGGAAAAAGTAACTTTACTTGTACTTGGCAATGCCTACAAACCACTCGTTGATAAAGCCGGTGAAGCCGTAGAGCATTATCCGCAAATTCTTAGCGGCACATTCAACATCAATGAATTTAAGCAGGATTTTGAGTTGCTTAAATCATTCGAGACCGTTGTGCGTCAGGTGCGCGATCTGGCAACTACCGTAGAAGACACTAATATTGCGATTGGCAGCGATTTGCTTAGCGCGTCCTTTGAAGTCTACGGAGAAGTTCAAAAACATAAGGACTCGGTTCCCGGATTAGCCGCACTTGCCGAAGAAATGAAGGCGTTTTTCCCTAAAAAGAGGCAAAAAGTAGCTCCGGCGAAGTAATAATACCCTTAGAGGTAGGTGAAAAAACCCTTGGTGGTAGGTGAAATAACCCTTGGTGGTAGGTGAAATAACCCTTAGAGGTAGGTGAAATAACCTTTAGGGGTTGTTCCGGCAACCCCCATAGGCTGTTGAATAACCCCCACCGGTAGGTGGAACAACCCGAAAGGGTAGTAAGGATAACCTATCGAGGTTATTCCACTAACCCGAATTGGTGGTGGAACAACCTTATCAGGTACCTGAAATAGCCTAAATAGGTTCTTCCGATAGGCAAAAAGGTTCATCTATGAACCGTAGGAGTTTAGTGCCCCTACCGGTTGAGGTTTTGAGAAAGCTTTGTTGGTTAAGGAACGATTTTGCTTTTATAGTGGAAGAGTTCTATTTTTAGGACAGAATATGTAAGGGCTTTAATATCAGATAAAATGAAGTTCGACGAAATAAAAAAATAGTTGTGCGAAATAATAACTGTTACAATAAGGAATAACTAACAGATGAGAATAACGAAAGTTGACATACCAAATACGCCAGCCAGCAATGACGGACTTGAACATATAAAAATGGACAAATTAGGACAGATTGTTTTAATTGCTGGGAAAAATGGTTCCGGGAAAACAAGAATATTAAATAAAATTATTTCAACATTTCGTGCAAAGCACAAAAAAAACGAAGTAGAGAATTCAAGAAATCAAATCGAAATTATTAATAAGGAGATGGAGAATTTAGAAAAAGCTATCGCTAGTTTGCAATATCAATTATCAAAAGAAACTACTCAAGAATAAATTGACCGTTTAAATAAAAACATTAAACAGTTTAGTGACTCCTATGAGAGAAACAAGAGAAATCTTGTAAATCAAGAAAATATTATTAATTGGAAATTGGTCGAAACCTCTGAATTAGCGGAAAATTATGTTTCTGTTCCCTTCGTGCCGAAAAAACTTGACTTAACGGATTGCAATAACTTTCAAAAAAGTCAAATTATTAACGCCGCTACTGATATCAATAAGGTAGGGGTTAGTTTTCTACCTGCCGGAACATTTTCTAAAATTCAAGTTATTCAAGACAGAAATAGGGAGGCCACACATCCAGACTCACAAGTTTCCGAAGAAGAAAAACAAATTGCAATAAATGAATATGAAAAACTCAATAAACTAGTTGAAATCTTTTTAAATACTTCCATTGGAAGGACGATTGACGGAGAAGCTACTTTATTTGGATTTCCTATGGGTAAATCCAATCTGTCAGACGGACAGAAAATTTTGTTGCAATTTTGCTTAGCAATTTACAGCCAAGAAACGGCTCTGAAGGATTTAATTCTAATTCTTGATGAACCAGAAAATCATCTTCATCCTTCTGTAATCATTGAAACTCTTGATAGAATACAAAAATGTAATCCTAATGGTCAAATTTGGATTGCTACACACTCAATTCCTTTATTAGCTCACTTTAACCCTTCCTTAATCTGGTATGTTGAGAATAATAAAATTAGTCATGCTGGTAAAATTCCCGAAAAAGTTTTACACAGCCTACTTGGTGATGATGATGAAGTAGCCAGACTTCAAGATTTTATCAGTTTGCCCGCACAGTATGCTACTAGCCGTTACGCTTTTGAATGTTTGGTTGAGCCGTCAACTGTAATGACTGATTCTAATGATCCTCAATCGCATCAAGTTAGAATTGAATTATTTAAACTATCCCAAAACGGAAAGCTTCGAGTTTTAGACTATGGTGCAGGGCAAGGACGTTTTATTTCCAATATTTTTGATATAGAACAGACAGACTACACGAATTTAATTGAGAAATTAGATTATATCGCTTATGACAAATCCGATACATACAAAGAGCATTGCGAGCATGCTATAAACAAGGTTTTTGGAAACTCTGAAAACAGATATTTTAATGATACCACAAAACTGTTATCAAACTATGACAAAAAAAGTTTCGATGTAATAATGATGTGCAATGTTTTGCACGAAATAGACCCAAAGGACTGGCTTAAATTGTTTTCAACCGATGGGTTAATCATTTCTTTAATGGCAGACAAGGGGATATTGCTTTTAGTTGAAGATCATCAAATGCCAGTTGGAGAAAAAGCATATCAAAAAGGATTTATAGTTCTTGATACACCACAATTGAAGGATTTATTTAAAATAACGGGAAGAGATACTGACTTTGTTTTCTCGGATAGGAGAGGTGATGGCAGATTAAAAGCACATCAAATTCCCAAAGAATGTCTGGTACGCATAGATGAAACCTCTCGTCTTGATTGTTTAAAATCATTAAGTGTCACGGCAAGAGAAAAAATTATAGAGATAAGAGCTAAGGAACAAAATTATCAGAACGGGAAAATACATGGTTTTTGGACACAACAGTTTGCGAATGTGCAATTAACTCTTGAAGAATTAACAATGGTTAAATAATTCTATTCCCGGGAAAGAGTTTACCATTATTAAGAAGCACTGCTCCATTTTCGGAACACAATAAAGAGTTAATTGAAGATGTTTTGTAAAAAAATCTAGATACTCAATAAGTGGAGAATAAATAAATGAAAGAGATCACACACCTTGTTCGTTGGGCGATACCAGGAACAATACTTGTCGGTTCATTGATATTTTTTTTAGCTTTCCAAAAAGCCATTATGGGTGTTACACTCATCGCTGAATTCAACTTGGGCTCTTTCCTTCAAGGACAGGAACTTATAGGTCTTGTTGCATTCCTTGTATTAATGTCTGCCCCTCTAGGCTTTGCGGTATACCAGATATATTATTGGCTTTATTGGCGCCAAACGGATGAAAGCTTTTGGCATATTGTCCCATATTCACACACAAAACAGACTAACCATATCCGCTCTACGGAGTGGTTTGATGATTGGTTTAAATATAAAGGTATTGATAAATTTTTTCAAGAAATAATAGGTAGAAGACAAAAACATGCAGATGAGTGGAAGAATCGGTTAAATCTTAGAATGATTAGGTGGTTCCCTCCTTTCATAAAATTTTGTCAATGGCGTGCAAAAAGGTGGACGCTTTGGGCAAATAAAGTACGTCAAAGTCTTGAATGGATTTTCATTGATAAGTTGGTCCTAAGTTTCCTTGGCGATAAGAAAAAAGACAGGGATCCACTCATTCAACGTCTTGCCTTTCTCAACGATCTTTTCCATTCTCTAGGTGCAACAATAGTTTCAGTATTTATTTCTTGTTTTATATTTGTTTTATCTCATGTAGTCTTATACTTTTGTCATTACCAAGAAGGGTTTACACAACAAGGAATTCCCAGGATTTTTTGTGTACTATTTGCAATTGTTATCATGTGGTTAATTCGCAAAGCATGTACTGATAATCGACGCCAAACAGCTCGAAACACTATTACTTTATTACTGATTACAGTTAATGAACTTGATCCGAAAGAATAGACAATTTATTCATGGTTATACTGGATTTTGCAAACTGATCGATTTTATAAATTGGTGTTGTAATAATGTAAGCGCTATAATCAACGACACCGTAAACGGTATCGCAGTGCGAAGAAATCATCGTAAACGATGATATGGAATTACATCCCGATTTATCGGGATTTATTTGTGTAGCGTCACGCCTTGGCGTGATGCGGAATTATAATATTATCTGCATTCATATTATTTGTTAAGTTTAAATATAGCTTCGTTTTGTTTTTATAATTAAAAAGTTCTTTCAACTTTCCACTTTTAACTTTCAACTACCTCATGGCAACAATCTTTCATCTTGATCTTGACGCATTCTTCGTTTCCGTTGAGCGGATACTTGATCCTTCGCTGGAAGGGAAGGCGGTTATTGTCGGTGGCGATCCGCAAGGGAGAGGAGTAGTTGCGGCTTGTTCCTACGAGGCAAGAGCGTTTGGGCTCCATTCCGCCATGCCTATCCGCGATGCTTTCAGGCGCTGCCCAGACGGCATCTACCTGCACGGACACGGCAAAGAATATACGCGATACTCAAAAGCAGTGAAAAATATTTTAGAACATTACGCTCCGGTTATGGAACAGGCATCTATTGATGAATTTTATATGGATTTTTCCGGTTGCGAAAAAATTTACGGACATCCTTATGTGTTAGCTTTACGTCTTCAAGCTGAAATAAAGAAAGAACTCTCGTTACCCTGTTCAATCGGGATCGCTTCAAATAAATTTGTTGCAAAGATCGGATCTGACTATGCCAAACCGGAAGGAATTACGTATGTTATTGCGGGACAAGAGCAAGAATTCCTTGCCCCACTTCCTATTGAAACAATGCCGGGGATCGGGAGAGTAACCACAAAGGAATTAAATGCGCGGGGCTTCCGGATTATCAAAGATATTACTAATGCTTCAAGCGAATATTTCAGTTTACTTTTCGGCAAATACGGAAATGCAATTTATGATCATGCGCACGGCAAAGGGACGGAGTTTCTTACCGTTGAACGGGAGAGAAAAAGTATCGGCAGGGAAGAAACATTTCAAACAGATTTAGCCGAGCATAAGGAGATTGAAAATATTCTTTTTCATTTAGTTGAAGATGTTTGTAATTCACTTCGCAAAAAAGGGTGGATGGCTAAAACCATTACTTTGAAGTTACGCTACTCCGATTTTATAACCCTCACACGTTCGCAAACCTTTAAAGAACCGGCAAACAGCGATAAAGTTATCTTCAATGCAGCGGTTGAACTCTTCCGTAATGCATACAAAAGACGCGTCACTATTCGTCTTATCGGCATTCAACTTACCAATTTCTACAGTTCGTTTGAGCAAGAAAATCTATTTGACGGGAAAGATGAAAAAGAAAAACGGATGCTGCAGGCGGTAGATGCTTTAAGGCAAAAATATGGAATAAAAATTGTGCATTACGGAGTAGTATAGGAGGCAATAGGAAGTGTTTCGGTTTATACCTCATCCGTTATAAAAACTCCATTGGAGAGTTTATTTCCACTAAAAAGTACAATAACACCAAAGCTTTTTGGAAGGCACGGGAAATTCAATTAAATTTGAAGTGTACAATTCAAAAAATTAGTAAATCCACTTTATTCTAATTGATTTCGGCAATCTTGCGGAACAAAATAGAAGTAAAAGTTCAAAGGTTATTAAAACCGCACCCGTAGCTTAATTGGATAGAGCATCTGACTACGGATCAGAAGGTTCGGGGTTCGAATCCCTGCGGGTGCACTTATAAAAGCTCGAATATTAAACGTATTCGGGCTTTTTTGCTTTTAAACCTTGTAAAATTCCCGATGATTTTCGCTTTTTAGCGACTGGAGCTTGTACGGATATAGCCAGTATCAATTTTTTGAATATTCTTTATTGGAATAAAGGGGAACAGAATTTGTACTTCAGAAGTCTTCTATTAATTTCAGATGACATATTTAATGGATATAAACAAAAAACCACTGAGATTTTTGGTAAGAAGAAAGCACTAAATTAAATGTGAAATAATTCGATGATAAATAGATTGGATTGTGATTAAGAAATGCTAAGTTTTAACCAGCTTTCAGCGACGAAATTTAAGTGAACGGTTATTATTATAACTCAGAAAGTACTTGACAATAAATTATGAACGATAGAAAAAAAACTAATAAAGAACTTCTGCAAGAATTACATAAGCTACATCAGGAAAATGAACAGTTAAAATTGACTTATCAAAAAGATGCTAACGAATGGGCGATACAACGTTCAAAAGCAAACGATAATTTGCAAAAGATAAATGAAAAACTGACGAAAGAGATTGCAGACCACAAGCGAGCCGAGGAGGAACAGAGAGAAAGTAAACATAAGTATCACTTACTGGTTGACAGCGCTAACGAGGCAATAGTTGTGATTCAAGATGGGATGCTTAGGCTTTCAAATCCTATGACAAGAACCATGACCGGTTATTCAGAGAAGGAAATTGAAGAAACTCCGTTCCCACTGTTTGTTCATCCCGAAGACCGGGCACTTGTCGTTGACAATTATAGAAAGAGATTGCAAGGTGAGTATGTTCCGGGTTATTATATTTTCCAGTTGCTAAACAAAAATGGAGGCACTCGTTGGGTCTATATGAACGCAGTGCTAATTGATTGGGAGGGAAAACCCGCCACCTTGAATTTTCTAACAGACATAACGGAATTAAAACTCGCTAGAGAAGCTTTGCAACAAAGCAGTAGAAAATGGGAGGCTGTTATATCGGCCTCACCCGATGGAATTGGGATAATCTCATTAGATGGGAAAATACAACATATCTCCGAAAAATTATTAATATTACATGGTTATTCTGTGGACCAGATGGACGAAATTTTAGGGAGATCAATTTATGATTTTATCGACCCTTCGAGTCACAAGATATTGATAGATAATACCCGCAAATTGCTTGCGGGTGAAACTAATCATAAAATTAATGAATATATAGCTTTAAAAAAGGATAAGAGCCGGTTTCATATAGATGTGAATGCAAGTGTGCTTCTTGATAGTAACGGTAATCCAACGAGTATCCTATATGTCGAACGAGAAATAACTGAACGTAAACTAGCAAATGAGGCTCAGCAGCAAAGCAACCAAAAATTAGAAGCCATTATATCCGCCTCTCCGGATGGAATTGGAATGGTATCGTTAGATGGAAAGATTCAACTAATGTCTGATAAGTTAGTGAAAATGTATGGCTATACCGTAGAACAAAAAGACGAATTTTTTGGAAGATCAGCGTTTGATTTTATTGATCCTTCATATCATGAATTGTTATTTGATAATATCCGCAAATTGCTAGCTGGTACAAAAAATGACGGTCTTACAGAATATCTCGCTATAAAAAAAGACAAAAGCCGTTTTTTTATTGATATGAATTCTGCCGTGTTACTTGATTCAGATAGTAAACCTGCGGGTCTGCTGTTTGTCGAACGCGACATCACTGAACGAAAGAGAGTTGAAAAAGAAATTCTGCAAAAAAATCTTGAACTTGCCGAACTAAACGGGACCAAAGATAAATTTTTTTCAATTATTGCCCATGATTTGAAAAGCCCATTCCAAGGATTACTCGGCTATTCTAAAATATTATCAGAAGAATACGAAACATTATCTGAAGAAGAAAGATTATCTTTTATTAATGGCATCAATGAATTAAATCACAGCGCTTACAAACTTTTAGAAAATTTATTAGAATGGGCAAGAATACAAACCGGTAGGATGACCTATGATCCTGAGAATCTTAATCTGGTCGAGGAATTAATTCCGACACTCTCCCTGGCAAAGCAGACGGCACTCAATAAAGGAATAAGACTCATTTCCACAATTGATACTTCCATTTTTGTTAAAGCGGATAAAAATATGTTACATACAATTGTTAGGAATCTTATTTCCAATTCAATAAAGTTTACTAATCCGGGTGGTAAGATTATATTAGCGTCAAAAATTATTAAAGATTATGTGGAGACTTCAATTTCTGATACAGGTGTGGGAATTAATAAAGAAAATGTTGACAAGCTTTTCAAACTGGAAAAAACCATCAGCACAAATGGAACAGCGAACGAACATGGAACAGGTTTGGGTTTATTACTTTGCAAAGAAATGATTGAAAGACATGGAGGGAAAATCCGGGTTGAAAGCGAACAAGGCAAAGGGAGTACATTCTTTTTTACTGTTCCAATTTCCGGTAGTGTTGATAATTCAATACTTTAGTGAAATTAGGAAAATTAATGAACGCCAAACTCTTTTATGGGGAAGCTGTGTTTTTGTCAGATAAAACTGATAAGCACTTTGCCAAGTAAATAAAAAGCAGTTAATTTTGTACTAAAAAATTTAAAGCAAAGAGTTGAGAAAAAAATACTAAAAGATTTTTAAAGAGAAATTATGTCGCATAATCATAACAAAGCGGAAGAAACTTCCGAGAAAAATTTGTTCATCACCATGGCGTTGAACTTTTTTATAACGATAGCGGAAGTGGTCGGCGGATTGATTTCCGGAAGCTTATCCCTTATCTCCGATGCGCTACATAATTTTAGCGACGGCATTGCGATCATTATCACTTACATCGCCATGCGGATGAGTAAAATGCCTCGAACGTTGAAATACACTTTCGGTTTAAAAAGAGCAGAGATCATCGCGGCAATCATAAATGCAAGCACTTTGATCATTATCAGTTTCTTTTTAATCAAAGAAGCAATCGAACGATTTTATAACCCTTCACCCATCGCTGGAAGTATAATGTTGATAGTTGCTTCGTTGGGATTAACAGCCAACGTTGTAGGAACTCTTCTTCTAAAAAAAGGGTCTAAGAATAATCTAAACATTCGTGCCGCATATTTCCACTTGTTGAGCGATGCCATTTCAAGTCTTGCGGTAATCATAGGAGCGTTGTTTATAATATTTTTCAAAATCTACTGGATTGATCCTCTCTTGACAATTCTCATTTCCATTTATATCTTAAAAATGACGTACGAGATTGTAAAGGAATCTCTAAACGTGATAATGATGTCCTCTCCGGCGGGAATAAATTTGGATGACTTAAAAATTCTGGTGGAAGGAATTCCCGGTGTCGTTAACATTCATCATGTGCATCTCTGGAAATTAAATGACAACGATACTCACTTTGAAGCGCATATTGAAGTAGAAGATATGGCTGTGAGCAAAACAATAGATATTCAAAAGCTCATTGAACTTGAACTCCACGAGCGGTATGAAATTAATCATACTACGCTTCAGTTTGAATGTGATAAGTGTGAGACCAAAAAATTAGTTTGATAATCTCAAATGTGTAACGGTCTTATCCGAATCAATTTATCTTTATATTTTAATGTCATGCTTCTTTATTTTTCTCCAAAGAGTAGAGGGATTGATATTCAACTCTTTTGCTGCTTCAGTCCGGTTATGATTATTCTTTTTTAAAACAGAAATGATCAATTCTTTTTCAGTTTCTTTAAAACCTTTTTGTACATCGGGATTATTCAATACTATATTTTTTTTACCGGGTTCTCTCAATCTTTTTGGAAGACATTCAACCTGGATGATATCTCCGCTACATAAAACGAAGCAATGCTCAATAACATTTTCTAGCTCTCGAATGTTTCCGGGCCAGTTATAATCTATCACCAGATCATAAGCAGATGATGAAAACTGTTTGATGTTTTTATTGAATTTCTTGTTGAAACTTTCAATAAAATGATTTACTAATAAGGGAAAATCATCCATCCTTTCTCTAAGCGGAGGAAGATGAATATTAATTACATTGATTCGGTAAAATAAATCCTCTCTAAATCTTCCAGTAGAGATTTCTTCAGCGAGATTTTTATTAGTCGCGGCAATTATCCTTGTAGCCATTTTAATAGATCTATTCCCGCCGACTCTCTCAAACTCACGCGTTTCCAAAACTCTTAGCAGTTTTGTTTGCACAGCAGTAGAAAGATCTCCTATTTCATCCAGGAACAACGTACCTCCTTGAGCAAGCTCGAATCTTCCAATCTTCGTTTTAATTGCTCCGGTAAAAGCTCCTTTTTCATGTCCGAATAATTCGCTTTCGATTAGCGATTCCACAAACGCACTGCAGTTAACCGCTATAAATGGTCCGGTTTTTCTTGGACTATTTAAATGAATTGCACGCGCCGCCAATTCTTTTCCAGTTCCGCTTTCCCCGGTTATTAAAACAGAACTATCCGTTTGCGACACACTTTCAAGTACGGAAATAATTTGTTTGATTTCTTTATTTCTGCCAACAATATTTTCATATTTAAAAAATTCACGGAGATGAGAGGATAAATTTCTGATTTCCGAGATATCCATAAATGTTTCAACAGCGCCGATGTTTTCATTTTTGTTATTGATGAGAATAGCTGAATTGACACGTATGGGAATACTTCTCCCGCTTTTGTGTAGTATCTCCAACTCATTACCAATCATCGGTTTTCCTTTCGGAATTGTCTGTTCCATGTGGCATCCGTTGCGGCAAAGCGATGAATTAAAAATATCCCAGCATTTTTTCCCGATTGCTTCAAATTTTTTATAGCCGGTTATCTTTTCTGCCGATGTATTGAAAGAAGTTACATTCCAGTCGTTATCAATTGTAAATGTCCCTTCAATATTACTGTTAAAGATTGCATCAAGTTTATTTTTTTGGTTGATGAGTTCAGAAGTTTTCTGCTGAATTTCTTCCGCCAAAGAAAGCATCTCCTTTGTATCTCTGAAAACAAAGACCACACTTAAAACAATTCCATCTCTTTTAATAGGAGTAATTGAGGCAAGAACATTCTTGATGTGTCCTTTGCTGTCTGTTATGTTAATAGCAAGGTTACTAAACGCGATATTTTCCTCTAATGATTCAAGAATGGATTTTCGTTCATCAATTTTTTCTCCAAAAAGAAATTCAAACTTTCTTCCAATCACTTCATCTTCAGAATAGCCGGTGATCCGCGAAGCAGCTTCGTTGAACACGATGATGTTTTGATCTTTACCTATAACCGCAATTCCATCGGGAATAATTAAAGTTTCTTTATTTTTATCAATTATCTGCTGAACATCTGCCATTTTTTTCTCCAAACTGTTGCAAAATATAAGCACAAATATGCAAGATTGCAATAACGCTGCAATATTCGTTGCGATAATGCAATGCTACTTATTCCAAAATGTTGACAATGGCGCAAAAAACGCAGTAATTATTTGGAACAAAATTAGCATTACGGAATTAATCTAATACGAGTGGTACAAAATGAATAGTCAAATAGTTGGTTGGTTTAGAAACGCAATAAAAACACTTTGCGCAAAATTGGAAAGGAGTATCCTCTCTAATAAAACACTTAAGAGTAAAGTAGTCTATGGACCGGTGCGTTCAAGAAGGCTTGGTTTAGTGCTGGGGATTAATAACGCGAGGGCAAACACATGTTCGTACAACTGTATTTATTGCCCAAGCGGAAAAACCTCACGCTGTTCTGTCTGCTCAGAAAATTGTTTATCACCATACGAACTTTATATCTCAGTTAAAAATAAGCTGGAAGAAATTAAAAAGAGCGGTAAAAAGATAGACTATATTCTTTTTGCCGGTAGCGGGGCTCCTTCACTTGATGCGAATCTTTCGAAAGAAATTTCATTACTCCGTGAATTTGGTTATAAAATAGCGGTCTTCACAAACTCCGCGTTAATATGGAACGAAAACATACAAGAAAATTTAATGTTTGCTGATTATGTCTCACTTAAAATTGATACGGTTAATGAAGACACCTGGTTGAAAATAAATCGTCCTCATCAAAGATTACAATACGATAAAATTTTAGAAGGAATAAAACAATTCTCAAAAAGATTTCAAGGTACACTTACTACTGAAACAACACTCATACAAAACATAAATGATAACGCTGACGAAATTGAACAACTAGCTAATTATTTAAATACACTAGGACATGAAACATCTTACTTCATGACTCCGATGTTCCCCCCGGCAGAAAGTTACGCAGTTAGCCCGGATGCAGACACACTTAACCAATTATCCAAACTGATTAAAGAGAAAGTCACAAACCCGGTTCTGCTATGCTGTCCGGAAACCGAAGAATTTTTTGCAACCGATGATTTTGAAAATGAATTTATGGGATTGCTCTCAATTCATCCAATAGGAGTAGATGCGGTAAAACATTTTATTAAAGGAAATGGAGAATTAAAAAAACTAAATGAACTGATAGAGAATGAGATTATCAAGGAAACTGATTTCAACGGGAAAAATTATTTTATGATGGTTGATGCGCCTCAAGTAGAAGTGGGTAAATAAGTTGTTTATAAATAAATCAATTTTGTTTTTTAGGTGCCTCAATGAAAAATAAAATAAAAATCGGAATTATTATTTGCGATAGATACAAGAGCTGCGCCGGCGGAAAATGCTTCCGATCAATTAAAGAAAGAGCCGGAGCGTTTGATATTTATAAAGATAAAGATGTAGAGCTTGTCGGTTATACTTCATGCGGCGGATGCCCGGGCGGTAACATTGAATACGCTCCGGAAGAGTTAAAGAAAAACGGTGCAGAAGTAATTCATTTTGCAACCGGAATGGTGGTCGGTTTTCCCCCTTGTCCTTATATCGATCATTTCAAAATGTTTATTGAATCTAAATACGATTTGAAAGTTATTGTTGGCACTCATCCGATTCCGCAAAAATATTATTTAACTCATACGGAATTAGATACTTGGAATACAAAGGAGTGGAAAGAATTAACAGAGCCGACCCTGAAAGAGAAAGAAACAAGATTGGCTTATGATTAACTGTAGAAAAATTTATTCGAGAAGTAAGAGATGATCCTTTTCGGTCCAATACCGTCGCGCAGATTAGGCAGATCTCTCGGAATTAATAACATACCTCCGAAGGTGTGCAGCTATTCGTGCATTTATTGCCAGGTTGGATCGACTGATTCAATGTCAATTATAAGAAAAGAATTTTTCTCCGCGGATGAAATTTATAATGAAGTAGAAGACAAGATTCAGCAACTACAAAAAGTCGGAGAGAAGATTGATTATCTGACCTTTGTACCCGACGGCGAACCAACCCTTGATATTAATCTTGGAAGAACCATCGAGAGATTAAAATCATTTGGAATAAAAATAGCGGTAATTACAAATTCATCTTTGATTTGGGAGAAGAAAGTTCAGAACGATTTGATGAAGGCAGATTGGGTGTCGGTGAAAATTGATTCTGCTGACGAAAACATTTGGCGCAAAATTAACAGACCGCATGGTTCACTCGATCTCAAAAAAATTGTAACCGGGATAAAAGAATTTGCTTCAGCCTTTAAAGGAATGCTGGTAACCGAGACGATGCTTGTGAAAGGTCTTAACGATAATATTGAATCGCTGAGTAAAACCGCTCAAATAATAAGCGAAATAAATCTACACAAAGCTTACATTCTTGCGCCAACGCGTCCCCCGGCTGATAAATCAGTAAGTGCACCATCGGAAGAAAATTTAAACATGGCATATCAAGTATTCAGCAGGCTATTGAACAATGTAGAGCTTATCATCAATAATGAAGGGACTAACTTTGGCTTTTCTTCCGATACCGAAAAGGAATTGTTAAGCATCCTTTCAGTTCATCCAATGCGAAAAGACGCTGTTGATAATTTTTTGTCACGGTCAAATTCCACATGGGATTTTATTGATACTTTAATTAAAGAAAAACAATTGAAAGAAGTTACCTATTCGGACAATACTTTTTTAATTAAAAACATTACGAGGTGAGTTATGGCTATTATAAAAAAATATTCAAAAGACGGTAGCATTTGTCATGTTACCTTTATTCTTTCTAAAGAAGTAAGTGAAAATTTTAAACATGTCAATCTCGTTGGCGATTTTAACAATTGGGATATACATAAAGATAAATTCTCGCACAATAGTCCCGATGGTTCGTTTAGCGCAGAATGTAATTTGAATGCAGGGAAAGAATATCAATTTAGATATTTGGGAGACGGAGAAGTGTGGTTGAATGAAGCTGAAGCAGATAGGCAAGTGTTAACTCATTTTGGTGATTCTAAAAATTCGATTTTAGCAATTTGATGCATTTAAACAGTAAAAAGGAGGCAATTATGCCAAACTTTAATGGAACAGGTCCGCAAGGAGAAGGAGCAATGACCGGAAGAAAAAGAGGTCGTTGCAAAGATACACAAACAACACAAACTGAAAAGACCACAGAGCAATCTGTAGAGAACAAGGAAGTTGTTTACGGTCTCGGTCGCGGCGGAAAACCGCGCGGAAGAGGCGGTTTAGGAAATCACCACGGCGGTGGAAAAGGTAAAGGACAGGGAAAAGGATTCGGAAATTGATAAGATGATGTCACTCTAATGTTAATTGCAATTACATCCGAGAGAATGGATCTGAATTCTTTTGTTGCGGAGAAATTCGGAAGGACTCCGTTCATAATTTTTTATGATACGGAAAAAAACACTTTCGAATTTCTTCGCAATCCTTATGCAAACATATTTGGTGGAGCCGGAATCCAAACCGCGCAGTTTATGATTGAAAAAAATGCCGTGGCGGTAATTACTACCGAGATAGGTATTCATCCTCTCCGGTTGTTGGAATCTGCTAATGTTCTAATTTATTCTTGTACTAAAAAGCAGGTAAAAGAAATTGTGAATCAATTTGTTGCAGGGAATTTATCGATCATTAAACATGAATCTTTTCAAAAGGGAAGTAGAGGAGGTATAGGCAGAAAAAGAAGGAACCGGAATAAAAATTTTTAATAGAATAAATTTTCAAGTAACATAAAAAATGGAGTAAATATGAATCAACGATTAGCCGTTGCAATAGAAGAAGTTGGTAAAGAAGAAAGAGTAGCAGAACATTTTGGAAGATGCACTAAATTCAACGTATGTGAATATGACGACCAAAATAAAATCATAAAAAAGGAAATCTATTTTAATCCTTTAGCCGGTGAACATGGGGGTACCTGTCAACTTCCCGGATACGTTAAACAGTATAATGTGGGAACTATAATTGCAGGCGGAATGGGGCAAAAAGCTGTCTCGAATTTTCTTGAATTTGGTATCAATGTCATCACGGCACCGGGTCTACTTTATGAAGATGCGTTGAACCTCTTTATAGCTGGTAAACTGAGCGGCTATGAAGTTTGTGCACATGGAAATGAACATCATCATAACAACTAATATTTGAGAAGTGAGTTGATAATATCAATTGCCTCAGGTAAAGGTGGAACAGGGAAAACAACAGTTGCATGCGGACTTGCATCCGTTATTGAAGATTCTGTTTATCTGGATTGCGATGTAGAAGAACCTAACGGACATATTCTCCTTCATCCTAAATTTCATGATGAAAATCCATTAGCAAAGATGCTTCCCATAATTGATTTTTCTAAATGCACATTTTGTGGGAAATGTACAGAGGTTTGTGAGTTTCATGCTTTGATAAAGATGGGTTCAGATATTTTCCTTATAGACGAATTATGTCATGGGTGCGGAGCGTGTGAATACTTTTGCCCTGAGCACGCGATTACCGAAAAGGGAAAAACCATCGGTTTTGTTCGTGAAGGAATTTCAGCGGTAAATAACATAGAATTTTATGACGGTATTTTAAATGTCGGCGAAGCTTCCGCCTCACCGTTAATTAAAGAAGTTAAGAAGAAAATTCAAACCGATAAACTGAATATCATAGATTCTCCTCCGGGAACTTCATGCTCAATGGTTGAAGCCGTACGCGATTCAGATTATTGCATTCTCGTTACCGAGTCCAACCCGTTTGGCTTGCATGATCTGAAACTCGCAGTTGAAGTTTTACGCATTCTTAATATTCCCTTTAGTGTCGTGATAAATAAATATGATGAATCATACTCTGCTCTGGAGGATTATTTAAATGCCGGGCAAATAAATATTTTGATGAAAATTCCATTTGATAAGGAAATTGCAAAAGACTATTCTAATGGAAAAATACCGGTTCTGTTCTTAACAAATCTTAAGGAAGAATTTAAAAACATTGTAAAAAAAATAGCTGCATTCATTGCAGACGAAAAAAGTAACGTCACTATACATTAATAAAAGGAGTTCTTTATGGAAAGCAATAGCGTGCCTCAAGCAGTTTCAATGCCGCGAATCGGTGATAGGGCACCGGTGTTTAAGGCGGTTACAACCCAGGGAGATATTAATTTCCCTGAACAATATGCCGGTAGCTGGGTAATTCTTTTCAGCCATCCGGCAGATTTTACTCCGGTATGTACTTCAGAATTTATAACCTTCGCGTTTTTAGAAGAAAAATTTCTGAAGGCTAATTGTAAGTTAGTTGGCTTATCAATTGACGGAATATATAGCCACATTGCCTGGTTAAGAACAATTAAAGAAAAAATTGAATACAGAGGGATGAAAAATGTTGAAGTCAATTTCCCGTTGATTGAAGATATCACAATGGAAATTGCCAACAAATATGGAATGATCCAGCCGGGAGAAAGTTCTACCAAAGCGGTGAGAGCTGTATTTGTTATTGACCCGAAAGGAATCATCCGGACAATTATTTATTATCCCTTAAGCTTAGGTAGAAATTTTGATGAACTTTATCGTGTGGTGATAGCGCTTCAAACCGCGGATATCTTTTCAGTTGCGACTCCGGCGGATTGGCAGCCCGGCGACGATGTTATTATTTCTCCTGCAGGTTCATGCGGCGCGGCAAAAGAAAGGATGGAAGGAAAGGACGATTTAATCTGTCAGGATTGGTTCTTTTGTTCAAAGAAGTTGGATAAAGAAAAAGTCTTAAAGTCCATCATCAAAGACTAGCCTAACGAACAGGTGAACAAAATTCAAAATTATTCTCAAATAGTTATTTTAAGCGGTAAAGGGGGTACGGGGAAAACCTCCTTTGCCGCCGCTATTTCTAAATTGATTAAAAATAAAATTGTTATCGATTGCGATGTAGATGCGGCTAATTTATATCTTTTATTGAAGCCTAAGATTGAAACAGAAATAGAATTCTACGGTGGGAAAAAAGCTGAAATAGATTCTTGTATGTGCAGTGAATGCGGTTTATGCGAAGAGGTTTGCAGATTTGATGCAATAAAAAATTTTAGAGTTGATTTAATTAGTTGTGAAGGGTGCGGATTTTGTGTTAAAGTTTGTCCTGAACAAGCCATTTCCTTTGAGACAAAAAAAACGGGTGATTTTTACTCCGGTGAACTTGAAGACAGTTCAAAGTTTTTTTATGCAAAACTTCTTCCTGGTGAAGGGAACTCAGGGAAGCTTGTGAGTGAAATAAAAAAAGCAGCAACTGAAAATATTACAGAAGAAACTGAATGGATAATAATCGATGGACCACCGGGAATTGGGTGTCCGGTAAACGCTAGCCTCTCCGGCACTGATTTCGTAGTAATAATTACTGAACCGACTCTTTCCGGATTGCATGATTTGAAAAGACTTCTCGAATTATTGAAAACATTCAAATACGCGCACGGCATCATCATCAATAAATTCGATTTGAATCTAGAAATCACGGAAATGATAACCAAATTGGCTCAGGCACATAATGTCGAAGTTTTGGGGTTACTTCCTTTTCATCAGGATTTCATTCGGTCTCTACAATTGGGGAAAACTATTATAGAATTTAATCGTGGAATTAAAAAACAGATAGAAAAAATATGGTTGGGAATTAACAAACAGATAAAAAACAATAAAAGGAATTGAAAAGATGAAAATAGCAGTAACATCAACAGGCGGATCTATGGATGCACTTCTTAGTGAACAATTCGGACGGTGCCAATATTTATTAATTGTGGATTCCGATACGTTGAAGTTTGAAGCCGTGTCAAATCTCGGTGAACAAATGCAAAGCGGCGTCGGACCCAAAGCCGCTGAATTAATTATTAACAAAGGTGCTGAAGTCTTACTCACCGGACATGTTGGAGATAAAGCGGAAGAAACCCTTAAAAAGGGGGGAGTAAAAATAGTGGTTGGTTATAAAGGTACAATAAAAGTTAAAGATGCCGTGAATAGTTATTTATCAAAATAGAATAGAGACAAAAAATGTATGTTCCGACAAAAATATTTTTTACAAAAGGGGTAGGAAGGCACAGAGATTATCTCAGTTCATTTGAAGCAGCTTTACGAAATGCAGGAATTGAAATTTGCAACTTAGTTACCGTTAGCAGCATATACCCTCCGGGATGCAAAATAATTTCCAGGCAACAAGGATTAAAAGAAATAAGTACTGGTCAAATTACATTTGCCGTTATGGCCCGGAATTCAACAAATGAACCAAACAGGTTAATTGCGTCCTCAATAGGTGTTGCAATTCCGGCAAACGGCAATCAGTATGGTTATTTATCCGAACATCATCCTTTTGGAGTAAAAGAAAAAATTGCGGGCGATTATGCAGAAGACTTAGCTGCTCAGATGCTCGCCACAACTCTTGGAGTTGAGTTTAACGCTGAGGTTGATTGGAATGAAAGAGAACAGGTCTTTAAGATGTCCGGTAAAATTGTGAAGACTTTAAATATTACTCAAACAGCGGCAGGAGATAAAAATGGATTGTGGACAACCGTATTGGCAGTGGCAGTTCTCTTGCCGTAATTTAGCGAATAACTTTAGAGATAATCACATTATGCACATTTTCAGATGCCTGTGGAATGATTCATTGAGAATAAGAATATTTCCCTTATTTTTGATTTGTTGTTTGAACTTATAACACACTAAATAAGGTCTTGATGGTTAATCACGATCCAATTCCGAAATCCGAGAGCGATCTATTGCTTCTTGAATGGGGATACGATTTAATGGAAGAATATTTCCGGATGATTTCTTCCGCAGATTTTCCTCCCAATAGTTTAGTACTTGACATTGCCACAGGAACAGGACGAGCGGCATCAACATTAACGAGAATGGGGTATTATGTTATTACAGGCGATTACAATTTTGATTCTAAGATTGAAAGTGAAAGAAGAATTACGGATGCGTATTTGACCAAAGTAAAATATGTCCGGTTAAATTTGGAAAAAATTCCGTTTCCTGATAATGCAGTGGAAAATATTGTCTGCCTTAATACATTGCATGAGCTTGATGATCCTTTTTTATGTTTAAAGGAAATTATACGAATCAATGCAAAAAAAGGGAAGTTGTTGATCGCAGATTTTAATTCCGAAGGTTTTGAGGTAATGGATAAACTTCACACAGCTCGAAAAGGTGAACTGCATCCAAGGGGCAAAATCTCTTCAGAAAAAATTGAAGATATTCTTGCCGAGAATTATTCTGATATAAAAGAAATCAACACAAAACTAAATAGAGGATTTATTGCCAGTGGAAACAGAAATGAGAGTTGACGAAGTGTTACTATTAAATAAAACAAACTCGCTGTTTATCGAAGTTCCCTTGTTAGTAAATACTTATGATATTGATGTTGCCGGGCATGTTAACAATATTGTCTATGTACGTTGGCTTGAAGATATGCGCAATATATTATTCACACAAATCTATGCTATGGAAAAACTGCTTGAGATCAATCATCATCTTGTTGTTATATCAAGCGAAATAAAATATAGAAAACAAATTAAACTTTTTGATAAGCCGGTTGGGAAAATGTTTGTACACAGCTATTCGCACGGGATGTTCATTTTTAAAGCTGAAATCAAAATCGAAGACCATCTCGCTTTTGTCGCAACTCAAAAATGTGTGCTTATGAATTTGAATAAAAATAAAATGTTCACCGGGAATATTCATAATCTCGTTGAACAGAACTAAATTTTAATTATAAGAATCTTTTTTTTTACAATAACTTAATAACGAAAAGAAAAAAATATGGACACAAAAAATTTGGGATTTAACACCAAGGTGATTCACAGTGGCGCCTTTGAAGATCAATTCGGGAGCGCTACAGTACCTATTTATCAAACTTCAACATTTAAATTCAAGGATGCTCAGGAAGGGGCAGATTGTTTTTCCGGTGCGAGTGATGGTTACATTTATACAAGAATCGGGAACCCGACAATCCGTGTTCTTGAGAAAAATGTAGCCGAATTAGAAAATGGTTATGATGGAGTTGCTACGAGTTCGGGAATGTCTGCAATAACAAGCGTTTACATGGCATTATTGGGAGCTGGCAGTCATATTGTTAGTACAGCGTCTGTTTATGGTCCTGCGAGAGGTGTATTGGAAAAAGATTTTTCACGCTTTGGTGTTGAAGCTGATTTTGTAAGTACCTCTGATGTTAATAATATTACTGCGGCAATAAAGGAAAACACAAAAGTACTTTATATTGAAACCCCTGCTAATCCAACTATGGAAATAACCGATATCAAAGCTTGTGCCGAAATAGCCAAAAAACATAATCTTATTTTAGTAGTCGATAATACTTTCGCAACGCCATACTTACAAAAGCCACTTGACCTTGGAGCTGATGTTGTTCTCCATTCCGTTACAAAATTTATTAACGGTCATGCTGATATCGTTGGTGGAATTGTTGTTACAAAAGAAAAAAGTTTATACGAAAAAATTCGCCATGCGATGGTTTATATGGGTTGCAATATGGATCCGCATCAAGCATACTTGGTTATTCGCGGATTAAAAACTTTAGCTCTTCGTGTAGAACGCAATCAAGAAAATGCCGTTAAGGTTGCTCACTTTTTGGAAAACCATCCAAAGATTGCGTGGATAAAATATCCGGGACTCAAATCCCATCCACAATTTGAGTTAGCAAAACAACAGATGAACGGCACAGGTTCAATGATTAGTTTTGGTGTGAAAGGTGGACTGGATGCCGGTAGAAAATTGATGGACAGCGTTCATCTCGCTACTTTAGCCGTTTCTTTAGGAGGGGTTGAAACACTTATTCAACATCCTGCTTCTATGACTCATGCAGCCGTAAGTAAAGAAGATAAACTCAAAGCCGGAATTACAGATGATTTGGTTCGTTTATCTGTTGGTATCGAAGATGTGAATGATATTATTGCAGATTTAGATCAAGCGTTGGGAAAATCTTAAAGTACATTCAACTTTTTGCGGAACTGATAAAAGATAGGTGAATATTAATCGCATAGGATGATATATTATGACTATGCGATTTCGGAATCTCATTTCCTCATTCTGTATCTAATTTTTATTGAATAGTGAATTTATATATGGTGAAAAATGTTTGAAGTGTTAGGTGGACTTGTAATAGAATCACTCCAGATTTCTTTACTCGTTGCAGTAATGATGATCTCAGTTGATTTGTTGAATGTGCTTACCAAGCAAAAGATAGAAAAATTTTTTATCAACGCGAGAAAATTTAAGCAGTACATCTTAGCCTCTTTAATTGGTACGGTTCCTGGGTGCATTGGGGGATTTACAAATGTCTCTCTTTACATGCATGGATTAATAAGCTTTGGTGCGCTTGCCGGATCGATGATCGCGGTTTCCGGTGATGAAGCATTTGTAATGCTTGCGATGTTTCCAAAGCAAGCCGTTATTCTTTTCGCAATTCTTTTTGTGATAGGAACCTTTAGCGGTTGGTTGATAGATATCATTGTAAAAAAATATAAAATATCTACCTGCACCAATTGTAAAGAGATGGTCACGCATCCTCATGAAAGAAGTTTCAAACATTATATTATAGAACATATTTACGGGCATATTATAAAAAAACATCTCTGGAAGACTTTTCTCTGGACGTTTGGAGCATTACTCGTTGTTGAATTCGGTCTTAAATATTTGCATCTCGAACAATTCACTTCACAGTATAAAATTGTTTTTTTGTTTGTTGGCGCTTTGGTTGGATTAATCCCGGAGTCCGGTCCCCACTTAATTTTTGTTACTTTATTTGCTCAAGGGCTTGTTCCTTTTTCTGTTTTGTTAACAAGTTCGATGGTTCAAGACGGGCACGGCATGTTACCGATGCTTTCTTATTCACTTAAAGATTCAATCAAACTAAAAGTCTTCAATTTTGTTATCGGCTTAACAGTTGGATTAATATTTTTTGTGTTAGGATTTTAACTTGTCAAACGAGAATAAGACACACTGGTATGACGGATGGTTTTACGATAAGTTTATAGCGCCAAATCAGGATAAGTTATTCGGGCAAATAAAAAATCTAATCGAACCAAACTCCAGCCTAATTGATGTTGGCTGCGGGACAGGTCGTTTTTCTTTTTCCGTTTCGGATAAGTGCGAATCGGTGTTGGGGATTGATCTATCAACACGAAATATTGAAAGAGCGAACTTAAACCTTTCTGAAAATCCAAATAATAAAATTACGTTTCAAAATAAAAGTGTAAATGAGATTATTGCGGAGGGGAAAAAACACTTTGATTATGCAGTGATGACGTATGTTATACATGAAGTGGATGAAGAAAAAAGAGTGAACCTTTTAAAGGAAATAGCACAAGTTGCCGATAAAATTATTATTGGCGATTATCTTGTCCCTAAACCAAAAGGCTTTTGGAGTGGATTAAATGAGATTGTTGAGTTTGTTGCCGGTTCTGAACATTATCGAAATTATAAAAATTATACTGCAAACGGCGGCATTTATTACTTGGCACACAAAGCAGGTTTTAAGATAGTTAACGAAATTAAAAATCAACCTTCAACTAGTCATTTAGTGATGTTGATGAAATAATTATAAGAAAGATGCACATGGATTTAAAAGCGATTCAAGATTCTTATCCGGATGATCTAAGTTACTGTTACGGTTGTGGAAGACTAAATGAACACGGGCATCAAATAAAAAGTTATTGGGATGGCGATGAAACGATTGCCCGCTTTACACCAAAGCCATATCATATTGCAATTCCCGGTTATGTGTATGGCGGATTGATCGCTTCATTGATTGACTGCCACGGAACCGGAACAGCTGCCCTTGCTTCTTATCGTGCTGAAGGAAGAGAACCGGACACATTCCCGCCGTTTCGATTTGTTACAGCATCTCTTCAAGTAGATTTTCTTCGCCCTACTCCACTTGGAATTGAACTTGAGTTGCGAGGCAAAGTGCTGGAACTAAAAGGTAGAAAAGTGATATCGGAAATTACCGTCTCGGCAAATGGAGAAATTACGGCGCACGGAAAAGTGGTCGCGGTACAAATGCCGGAGAATCTATTAAAAGCTAACTCATAATTTTGCAAACCTCATTATGAATAAACTTTCGAAATAAATTTATGTTAGACTTTAGACTAAAAGTATTTCTATCCGTAGCCAAGAATTTAAGTTTTACAAAAGCTTCAAATGAATTGTTTGTAACCCAACCGGCAATTACCAAACATATCCAGGCGCTTGAAAAAGAATACGGGCTTCCCTTATTTACCCGCAAAGGAAGTAGGATATATTTAACGTTAGCTGGAAAAGAATTACTCAATTATTCAGAGAAAGTTTACCAACTGCATAAAGATCTTGAGGATAAACTTAATTTATACAGAGAACAAAAGATCGGTGAATTGAAATTAGGGGCAAGTACAACGATCGCGCAATACGTTTTCCCTCCCATCTTATCCGGGTTCAAGAAAAAGTATCCCGAAATAAAACTCTCGTTACTTTCAGGCAATTCAGAGCAAATTGCAGAGGCGCTTATTAGTGGAGAAATTGAATTAGGTCTGGTTGAGGGAAAAATAAAAAGCCGTGAAATTAAGTATGAGATCTTTATTAGTGATGAACTTGTTTTAACAACGAGTGTTAAAAATAAATTTAGAACAAACGATCCTATGGATTTAGAACATTTAAAGAAACTGCCGCTTGTTCTTCGGGAGAGGGGTTCTGGTACTCTTGAGGTTTTTGAATACGCTTTAAAAAATAAAAAAATAAAATTGAGTGATTTGAATGTTGTTATGTATCTTGGAAGTACAGAAGCAATTAAATACTATCTGGAAGATGATGACAGCTTCGGCTTTTTATCTCTACGAGCTATTCAAAAAGAATTGGGAAACGGCTTATTGACAATCAAAAAAGTGAAGGGATTAAAAGTAACCCGCACTTTCGACTTTATTTCATTGCAAGGTTCAACGCCTTCGGGAATAGCCTCACTCTTTAAAAAGTATGCAAAACATTATGATAACTAAAAGTAATACTTAATAACTATTTAGAATTAGTCCCATCCCTTTCCACTGCTTAGTTTTGTGCATCAATTTCCTTAGTTAAAATTTATTTTATAATAATAAGATGTATGAAAAATAACCAGACCTTACAAAATGAAAAAGAAAACAAAATTTTTTATCCGTTAAAGAATATCAGTATACGTGAAGCGATTTTTATCTTTGCACTAATATTTTGTTTAACGCCTTTCGCCTCACCTCCCATTGCACTTGCGATAGGAATAATAATCGCATTTTCAATCGGACATCCCTATTTGCACCTAAATCATAAGGCTACAAAAATATTATTACAATTTTCCGTAGTAGGGTTAGGTTTTGGAATGGACTTAGGCAAAATAATGCAAGTCGGGAAAGAAGGAATTCCTTTCACAATTGTATCCATTTTCGGGACGTTAATAATCGGCTATTATATTGGAAGGTGGTTGAATATTCATAAAAAAACGTCTCATCTAATTTCTTCAGGGACTGCTATATGCGGAGGAAGTGCAATTGCAGCAATCGCACCGATACTCAATGCTAATGCTAATGAAATGTCGGTCGCTTTAGGCACTGTATTTATTTTGAATTCAGTAGCACTAATTATTTTTCCAATTATCGGGCATTTACTGCATCTTACACAAACTCAATTTGGTTTTTGGGCAGGGATTGCTATTCACGATACTAGTTCGGTAGTTGGCGCAGCCGCTAAATATGGAAATGTAGCTTTACAAATTGCTACTACGGTAAAACTTGCCCGTACATTGTGGATTGTTCCCATTGCTTTTGTTACATCATTTCTATTTAAAAATAAAAGTTCAAAAATATCAATACCTTATTTTATCTTTTTATTCCTTGCGGCTTCTGTTGCTCGGACTTATTTCCCATTTATTACTGGAATTTCCGGACAAATCGTTAATATTGCGAAGATCGGTTTAACGGTTACGCTTTTTCTGATCGGCGCAGGACTTTCTAAGGAAGTATTAAAAACTGTTGGAGTTAAACCATTAGTCCAAGGAGTAATTCTTTGGATAATTATTTCTGTAAGCTCGCTTTTAATAATTATGAGGATGGTGTAAGCGCTATTACTTAAAAATTAACAGGTAGGATTTTCAACATGATTACTCTATCTGTAAGATCAGTCATCCAGGATCAAACAAAATTCTTTTTGTGGAAAATCAAGAAAATGAAAAGTCGGGAATGATTTTATTAATTGATATTGTTACTGAATAGAATGCCCACCTCCGGTAAATCCTCTCAAGTAAAGTAATTAGTAGAGTAAATATTTTATTTGTTAAATATGATAATAATTGTCATATTAAGAATGAAAAGAGAAAAAATTATGCAACTTACATTAGCAGGAGAATACGCGATAAGAACTATGATTCATTTAGTGGAAAATGAATCAAAGGAAACTACAACGATCTTTGAAATTTCTAAGACTCAAGAAATACCTGAAATGTTTTTAAGAAAAATTATTCCTCTACTTTCTTCAGCCGGATTAATTAAAACAAAAAAGGGAAAACATGGTGGGGTTTCCCTTGCAAAAAATCCAGATACCATTACTCCTTTAGAAATTATTCAAGTGGTTGAAGGACCAATAGCTCTAAATAAGTGTTTGATAGATAAAGAGTTTTGTTCTGATATACGATGGTGTTCCGTACATACAATATGGTGTGAATTGCTCGTTGAAATGAAAAAAAAATTATCGAGCAAATCAATAAAACAAATAGCTGTAGAGTCTAATATAAGACGTAATTCACTTAAATAACTAACAATTAATTAATTATTCGGAGGTCCTTATGGATCAAGTTCTTTTAGCCCGAATTCAATTTGCGATGACAATCGGTTTCCATTTTATTTTTCCTCCACTTACAATCGGTCTAGCATGGATGCTTGTAATATTCGAAGCAATCGGATGGAAAAAGAAGGATGAGGTTTATGCAACGATCGGAAAATTCTACGGGAAAATATTAGGTCTCATTTTTGCGGTTGGTGTAGCAACCGGAATTGTAATGGAATTTCAATTTGGTACTAACTGGGCTGAGTACTCCAAATTTGTCGGTGATATTTTTGGTGCGCCGCTTGCCGCCGAAGGTGTTTTTGCTTTCTTTCTTGAATCAACTTTTCTTGGGCTGTATATTTTTGGGAGAGAAAAAGTTTCTAAAGGGACGCACTGGTTTTCAATATTTATGGTTGCAGTAGGTTCAACAATTTCCGGGTTCTGGATTCTGGTTGCGAATTCCTGGCAGCAAACTCCAGCCGGATATGTTGTTCGGAATGGTCGTGCCGAATTAACTGATTTTTGGGCTTCTGTTTTTAACCCTTCCACCATGCCAAGATTCTATCATACGATTGATGCCGCACTCATTTCAGCGGCATTCTTCGTCGCCGGGGTATCGGCATATTATTTATTAAAAAAACAACATGTTGAAGTTGCGAAAACTTCACTTCGCTTTGCAATCATTTTTGGTTTGATCGTATCCGTGTTGGAAGTTTTCCCGTTTGGTCACGAACACGCAAAACAAGTTGCCGTAACACAACCTGAAAAATTTGCTGCAACACAGGGACTTTATACATCACAAGAAGGAGCTCCAATTGCAATCTTTGCTTTCCCGACCGATCATCCGCCGACATTAAAAGTTCCTATTGAAATTCCCGGATTACTTAGTTGGATGGCTTTTGGAGATTTCAACGCAAAAATAAGAGGGATCAACGAGTTTCCGCGGGAAAATATTCCACCATTATTTCTAACATTTGTTTCTTACCATAATATGGTGGCGCTTGGAATGTATTTCATATCAATTATGTCACTTGCCGCTTTTCTGTTGTACAAGAAAAAATTATTTGAGAATAAAAAAATATTAAAAGTATTGATGTGGTCTATCCCTCTTCCATTAGCCGCAATTCAACTTGGCTGGATTGCTGCAGAAGTCGGTCGTCAACCCTGGATTGTTTATCATCTTATGAAAACCAAAGATGCAGTTTCATTTACCGTCGGCACGGGCGAACTCCTCTTCTCCATTATTCTCTTTGCATTAATTTATATTTTATTGGGTTCAATTTTTCTCTTCCTACTTATTAAGAAAATTAAACATGGTCCTGAACCAATAGCGAAGGAGGCATTGCAATGATTGACTTAAATATAATTTGGTTTCTATTGGTTGGGGTATTAATAATTGGTTACGCTATACTTGACGGTTTTGATCTTGGTGTTGGAGTTATTCAACTTTTTACCAAAGATGAAAACGAAAGGAAAATAAATATAAACTCAATTGGACCGGTGTGGGACGGCAATGAAGTCTGGTTATTGACAGGCGGTGGAGCTTTATTTGCAGCCTTTCCGATTGTTTATGCAACGGTATTTAGCGGATTCTATATAGCATTTATGCTTCTCCTCTACTTCTTAATTTTCCGTTCAGTCTCATTTGAATTCAGAAAGTTTTCTGAATCTCCAGAGGCAAAAAGAAGATGGGATTTAGCTTTTGCTATCGGAAGCTTTGGCCCGGCTTTGCTTTATGGAGTTGCTATCGGAAACATCATGCGCGGTTTGCCAATTGAAATTATTGATGGTAAAATTGTATCCAACATTACTTTCCTCGGAATATTGAATCCATACTCTCTGCTGATCGGCATCCTAGGCTTGGTGATGTTCACAATGCATGGAGCAATTTATTTAACGATGAAGACAGAGGGTAACCATCAACAAAAAATGATTGATTGGGCAAATAAGACCTGGATGGGATTTATTGTCCTTTATGTTATTTCAACACTGGCGACGTTTTTTGTCGCCCCATATTTATTTCATGGAATGTTAAAGAATCCATTATTCTGGATGTTGTTCATCTTGCTGTTGCTTTCGATAGTTTATATCCCGGTTGGGTTAAAAGCGAAGAGATTTGGCTATACTTTTCTTGCTTCAGCAATTAACATTGCCTCAATCGTTGGATTATTCGCTGTAAGTCTATTCCCCAAACTTGTTCCGTCGAGCATCGATTTAGCAAATTATAGTTTAACAATTTACAACGCATCATCAACACAAAGAACACTTGAGACGATGCTGATCATTGCATTGATAGGTGTACCGATTGTTTTGGTTTATACAATTGTCATTTATCGCATTTTCAGAGGTAAAGTTATTCTAACAAAAGATAGCTATTGAATTCTAATCGAATAAAATGACAACCATTTTCTCTGTGGCTTCCGGCGCAAGATTATTTGTACTGTGAGCTACAGAGAAGTTGTTATTCTCTAGAGTAAAATCAACAATCAACTTTCTTCAGTGTAGAGTCCAACCGGGAATGTTTCAAAAATAAATTATAAGATTTTAAGAAATTACTTGACAAAGAATAGTGAGTACATTATATTTGTAAGTAAGTGATTACATAATTATTAGAGTGAATTTGAGATGACAAGAGAAACAACAGATATTAGGCAGGAACAGATAAAGAAGACAGTCCTGGAGATAATTGCCGAAGAAGGACTGCATAATCTATCTACAAGAAATCTAGCTAAAAGAATCGGTTTTACAGAAGGCGCTATTTTCCGTCACTTTTCCTCCAAGCGAGATATTATTAAAGGAATAATGGATGATGTTGCTAACGATTTAATAGGATCGCTGCGAAGTATTGTTCTCAGTCCGGTAAAGACAGAAGAAAAATTGTTCAAATATCTTTGTACGAATGTTAAATACCTCAAAGAAAATAGAGGGATTACAATACTTCTGTTTTCGGAAGCAACTCATTTAGGGGACAAGGTACTAAAAGATAAACTTAGCCAAATACTTTCCGAACAAAAGCAATTCATTATAAAGATGGTAAAAGACGGGATTTCAGAAGGTGTTTGGGATAAAAATATAAATCCGGAGGATGTAGCTGTGCTTTATATGGGCATTCCTATAACTTTTAACATAGAATTAGTTTTAAATAAAAACGGTATGAATGTGGATAATTTTTGCAAGAGAATGTATTCGTTAATATTAAAAACGCTAAAGTAAAAAAAATTTGTCTATAATAGTAAGTAAATGATTACAAACATAAATGAAAAAAAATGTCACATAAAAAAACACGTTCGGATGAATCGGGAAAATCTCCTTTTGTTGAAGGAAAATCATCAATGAATTTTTTCAACACCGACTTAATAGCGTCAACTATTCCTGCACGATCCGCATTTGATAAAGAAGCTTCCAGCTTCCATAAAAAAGCAGTGATGGTATGCGGAACGATGAAAGCGGCAACGCCAACTGAAGAACAAGTTAGCGAAGTAATTTCTACTGCTGACGCAGAACTGGAAGTATTAACACGTAAATTCAAAAAAAATCCTCCATCTGAATATAAGAACGATCCGCTCTGGGCAAGTTATTTTGACGACTTTGCGGATAACATAACACTTGTAAAAACTTTAGCCGACCAGAAGAATTATAAAATAGCTACCAAATATTGTAGTGCGTTTTGTCAAATTTTTGAACGAATGCATAGAAACAACGGAACGGTTGATTTAACCGACATGCTGTTTGCCCTTAACGTGCAAATGAAATTAACAACCGATATGGCTAATGCCGGTAATATCACACTTGCAAAAGAAAACGGCGTAATGATAAAAAAGATGTTAGAACAAACTACCGAAAAAGTAAAACACACTGAAAACTTTGAAGCGCAGTTCGCTCCAATAAATAAAACAGCAACTGAATGGATAAAAGCAATTGAAAGCGATGATGCAAAAACAGCAAATAGTTTGTATACAAATTTCTCTATGGATTTTCCTAAAACATTTATTGCTTCCATGTAAAAAATATTAATTAAAGGAGGCAGCAATGCTAAAAAAAATAACAATTCTTCTTTTCATCCCGCTGATGTTGTTTGGTCAGGAAGTAAAGAATATCGGAGCGCTCTTCGATTCATTAAAAACTCATCCGCAAAGTATGAGCGATGAAATTAATCTAGAGCAAGCCGACGCGGGAAAGAGTATGGCTCATAGTTATCTTTTCCCAAACATAGATGTTTTCGGAAGATATGACTATTACTCTAAAGCGACGGGTATATTGCCATTGCCTCCGAACGAAATGTTCACATTAATTAAAGACCCGTCGCTGACCCAGCCGTTCAGTCAAAATGTTTATCGAATTGGAGCCACAGTGTCAATGCCGATTTTTGTGAAATCAATTTATACGATGGCATCCAAAACCTCGATGATGTATAAATCCGCCGAAGATAAAAAATATATTAATCTACTGAAGAATGAAGCGGTGCTTGTAAGCTTGAATTCTAATCTATCTTATATAGACGCGCTAGGAACAGCGTTGGAACAAAAGAAAAATTCTCTTTTAAAGACAAAGGAGTTTGTAACAATCAAAGTAAATAACGGACGCGCTCCGGAATCATCTCTGCTTAAAATAAATAACGGCGTTAACGAAGTGGACGTAATGAAAAATGATCTTTCGCTGCAGCGAGAAGAAGTCCTTGCGGGAATTAGAACATTGACGGGAGTATCATTAAAAAATGCGCTTCCGATGACGCAAACCGGAAATTATCATGATGGAGAAATAAAAGCTCTCGATCCCTTAAAAGAAAAATTGGAAGCCGATAGATTAGGTCACCGGGCTGAAGTAGAAAAATTATTTCCAATGCTTGCGCTGCAAGGAAATTTTAACAGGGGATTTGCGACTGCTTATAATAACAATAAGGACATTGCCGAAAATTATTACACAATCGGTTTGGTATTAAAAATTCCTCTGCTTGCAATGGATCAATACGCGCAAATAGGCAGAAGCGCTGTGGAAGTAAAAGCTTCAGAAAACGAATTGGATAAAACGAGTCTTGAACTTTCATCTCAAGCAGTACAACTACAAAGAAGTCTCCCTCTAGTTGAAAACTCAATCGAGCTATATAAAAGCAGCATCAAAGACAAAGAAGAATTATTGAAGATAGCAAAGGTAAGTTATCAATCCGATCAAATGACGATGGAAGACTACTTGAAATACGAAGACGATCTAGCTCTTGAAAAATCAAAATTATTTAAAGTGCAGGCGCAAAAGTGGCAGACGCTAGTTAAGCTTGCCGTTATTTATGGAAACAGCATAGAGGAGATAGTAGAATGACAACCTTATTTAATAAACTGGCAAAAATATCTAAGGGAATGAAAATTGGGATCGGCGTTTCGGTTCTAATAATTCTTGCCGCAATTTTCGTTCTCATCAGAGCAAATAAATCAGAGGAAGCATTACCTCCGGCAAAGACTTATGCCATTACCGTGTCAACAATTAAAGCGCAGCTGCAACAAGTTAAACTAACGCTGCCGTATCTGGCGCAAACGCAAAATGACATGGATGTAAATCTAGCCTCTAAGATAGCGGCACGAGTTGAGTATGTAAAAAACAGCGGTGCGTACGTGAGAAAAGGAGAAATAATCGCGCGGCTAGATGCAACTACAATAGAAGCGAACAAAGCGAGCGTTCAATCTCAACTATTAGCCGCGAAAACTGCGCTTAAAAATTTAGAAGCGACACACAAGAGAACTTTAGAACTTTTAGCGGTGAAGGGCGCTTCAATAGAGCAGTCTGAAATGGAAGAAAGCCAGCTTGCGGAACTAAGGGCCAAAGTTGAAGCATCAACGCAAAATTTGAATGATGCTACGAATAATCTTTCCTACGCAATTATAAAATCTTCGGTTGACGGACAGATTTCCAGAAATATAGTTAACCCGGGAGACATGATAATGCCGGGGCAGCCGGTAGCAACATTAAGCGCAAGCAGTGATTTTTATTTGATGCTCTACGTCCCCGCTGATTTACCGGTTTACAGCGTCAACGTTGGAAAGAAAAATTATAAGGCAATTCCTTTAAATACCACACTAAACGGATTATCGGCTTACAAAGTAAATGTTGAAGCTCATGGAATGACAACGGGCGAGCGTGTTGAAGTTAATGTTGAAGTTTATAGCGGCAACGCAATTAAACTTCCTATTGACGCAATTTTGAATAGAGACGGTATGAGTTATGTTTTTGTAAAGGAGAATGACAAAGCGGTCGCGACGAAAATAAATATTATTCAAACCGGCGAGGACGGCGTTGTAATTGGAAACAATGAACTATCGGGTAAAGAACTTGTGGTTGCCAAACAGGATATTCTTCTTACACTTCTTAGCGGCGCAAGAATTAAAACAGAGGAGAGATAATCATGTTTGAATATTTCTATAAACGTCCGCATCTTCTTTACTCTCTGCTTGCCGGATTTTTTGTAATGGGAATTATCGCTCTAATCACTCTTCCAAAAAATTTGTTTCCGGATTCTACACCTCCACAGGTAATGGTTATTACAAAAATACCGGGTGCAACAGCACAGATTGCGGCAAATACGGTTTCAAAACCTATCGAGCAGGAAATTGCGCGGTTAGGATTGGTAACGGATATCAGTTCAATAAATGTAGCAAACTTTTCGATTGTGAAAGCGGAATTCAGTTATGAAAAAAGTTTGAATGCGGCGGCGGTTGATGTAGCGAACGCGCTTTCAATTGCTAAAGGAGTTTTACCGGCAGACGCAAACCCGGCAATCTATACCGCGGGAGATTTTATTCTTCCGGTTGATGTTATTTCGCTATCACCGAAAAACAATAATATCGATCTTGGCGATATTAGAAAAATTGCGGACAGCTACTTAAAGCCGTATTTGTTGAGTAATCCGGATATCGGCAACGTTGAAGTATTCGGCGGATACGAAAGCTCGATTAATGTTGAGGTTGATCCATTCAAAGCAAAGAAATACAATGTTGATTTTGAAAAGATCGCCAAAGCGCTGCAAACATTAAACCGTGATATGCCGGTAGGATTTGTGAAAGGAGAAAATAGTTTTTACACAATCACTTTTTACGGCGAGAAAGATGAAATTGAACGGCTGAAACAAATTACAATTATGCCGAACGTAAGATTGGGCGATGTTGCTAATGTAAGTTGGAGTTACTCAAAACGCACAAGTGGTTACATCGGCAACGGGAAACAGGCAATAGCATTAGCTATTCAACGCGCTCCGGGAGGAAGTGTTCTTAGCGTTAGCAAAGCCGCGCGTGCAGAGATGACGAAGCTCGAAGCAAAATATCCAAACATAAATTTTGAAATTTCAGATACGCAGCGGGATTTGATTGAACTTTCCAACGATAATATGCTTGTCGCATTAAGGGACGCAATTTTTTATACATTGTTAATTATACTTTTCTTTTTAGGAAATTTTAGAGCAATCGCTGCAGCAGCGTTGTCAATTCCATTGGTATTCTTTTCTACTATGGCTGTAATCTGGCTTACGGGAGGAAGTCTGAATATCGTAATCTATACCGCAATAATTCTTGCGCTTGGAATGCTTACCGACGATGCCGTAGTTGTGCTGGAAAATATCGAACGGCACCTTAACGAGCTGAAAGAAGATTTGCAAACCGCAATTCATAAAGGAACTAAAGAAGTTATCGGTCCAATCTGGTCTGGAACAATGGCGACGATAGCGATTGTATTTCCGTTAATGTTTGTCGGCGGATTTCCACAAAAAATATTTCAGCCGCTTATAATTACTTTGATTATCGCTCTCTTAATTTCGTTCTTTCTGGCAATCACGTTCATTCCCAAGCTTTCGGAATCGCTGTACAAAAAAGGAACCGACAAAACAAGGGTTGAGTTGTGGTTCAACAAGATATCTAATAAGTCGTTTGGAAGAATGGTAGAACCTTATGTGAACGTTATTAAATTTTCAAACGGTAAGAATAGAGTTTGGAGACGAGTTGCTCTTACACTCGGTGTGGTAATTCTTCTTGCCTTAAGTATGAAAACAATTATGCCTACGATAGGAAGAGACGCGATGCCGCCGATGGATACCGGCATCATTAAAGCGCAAGTTATGTTCAGTTCAAACGCAACGGTTAATTACGCTGAAACAAAAATAGAACCATTCGTAAAATGGCTTCATCAACAACCATGGGTAACAAAAAGTTCGGTCGCCTTTGGAAACGAAATGGGCGTTCTAAGTTTAGGAAGCGGCAACTTACCGGCAGAGGCAACAATTACAATTTATTGCGTAAACCGGTTTGATAGAAAAATGAACGTGTGGCAGATTGAAGATATTATCCGCGATAAACTTTCTCGCCTAGAAGGCATCAAGAAAAATGATGTTTATGATTTCGGAGCGACGGCGCTTTCAACAATCAAAGCAACGTTGGATGTTAGAATAAAATCTCCAATGGTGGATGGACTTGCGGAAAAATCTCACGAAGTTAAAAATGCGCTAAAAGATATTAAAGGATTGACTTCGTTATCAACAAGCTGGGATAAAGATTTTAGTGAGATAGTTCTGAACATTGATGAGAACAAAGCTTTGAGTTACGGAATAACCCCATACGAAATTGCGATGCAAATTCCAGTGAGAGGGCAAACTGTTGGACTCAACGCAGATCTTCAATCTTTGAACACTCAAATTGTTCGATTGTATCTCAAAGGAAAGTTTAGCGAGAATGAACAAACTTTAAGATTACTTCCTATTCATACGCCGATGGGAGAAATACCGCTTGAGCATCTTGCTACGATTTCTAAGAATCTAACCTTCGCAAAAATCGAACGCGATAAAATGCTTTACAGCATTGATGTTAACGGATACCGCGCTAATCGTCCGGTGAGCCATTTAACAGACGATGCTGAAGCCGCGCTTGTGAATGTTAAGAATGATAACGATGTGATAACTCAAGAAGGAGATATTGCGCAGATTAACGACAGCTTTGCCCGAATGATAAAGGCAATTGGTTTAGGAATAATTCTTCTGTTAATAGTTTTAATTTCTTTTTATCGTTCAGTAAAAATGTCGTTCATTATGATTGCAGTTTTGCCGCTTGCTATGATTGGCGCAGCGTGGGGAATGCTATTGTTCCATAAGCCGAGTTGTATGCCGAGTTTGCTTGGAATATTGCTGCTCTTTGGAATCATAATTAAGAATGCAGTTTTGTTAATTGACTTCTACCAAAATTATAGGGCGAACGGAGAAACACCATTTGAAAGCGCGATAGAAAGCGTTCGCATTCGTTTCCGCCCCGTTATGATGACAGCGTTCGGAACAATTGCCGGTATGATTCCTATTGCTCTTGAGCAAGCGGTTGGATTAGAACGATTAAGTCCTTTAGCAGATGTCGCAATTGGAGGTTTGTTAATCGGCACTCTGTTAACATTAATTTACATTCCGATGTTTGCTTATATAGTTGATACGAAGAAAGAGAAAACAAAACCGGTTGCTGAAATCGTATAGAATTTTTAAGAAGGGAATAAACGCCTCCTTTCGGATTGAGAGGAGGCACATTTTGTCTTAATTATTTTTATAGGAGAATGCGATGGCCATTATAAAAGAATATTCACATACCACCTAGTAGTTTGCGTGCGGAACGTGCGATGAAGTTTATTTGATAAAATCCAGATAATGATCGAGCTTCTAGAATGAAAAACTATTATCGATTAGAAAGTAATTACTTTTTCAGAATCAATTGTCCAAGCGGTTAATTCAACCATAGTGCTTATTTGCGCTCCTTCAATTAAAGAAAGATTTTTTATCCCTCTGGCATCAGCGCATGTGCCGCAAATTTTAACTTGTCCACCTTTGAGTATTACAGATTTCAGCATGCGCTCTATATTATAATATCCATTGGCTGTATTTTGATTTGGCAACGCACAAGTTGCAGCATCAGCCATTAGAATAATTCTAATTTCATTATCCGGAAAATCTTTCTGTATTTGCATTGCAAGGCGAAATGCATTGTAAGCTTTTTCTGTGCCGTAAGGTGCATCATTGATAATAATAAGGTATTTCATAAATATTCTCCTATGATATTTTATTTTTGTTTAGTTATACTTTCATTCCAATTAAGCCATAATGATATGGCAGTAAGGGGATATCTTTTATTAATATTTCAAATTTTGCTTCTAGTAACCAATCAACACATTGAAGAGGGTTCGGGCGAATATCCAAAGATGGACCGCGTGGAGTAATTGTGGAATGTATCCAGTGAATAACTGCAATTTTACCGCCTGGTTTGAGTATCCGATAAGCTTCATTTAAAAGAGCAACAGGTTTTTCAGCATGAAGTATATTGAAAAGCATTGCGTAATCGATCGAACAATCTTTCAGCTTCGTTCCTTCTTTAACAAAATCTTGTAGAATGGCTTTTATGTTCGATAATTTTGCTTCAATGATTCTTTGTTTTAATCGCTCAATCATAGTCGGGTCAATATCAAACGCATAAAGATCACCCTTAATAATTTTTGCAGCTTGAATTGTAAAAGTGCCATAGCCGGAGCCGAATTCTACTGCATCATTAATTGTATTATCGAAGTGAAGCTGAGAAAAAATAAATTGGGTATCGAAAAACGATTCCCAATAAGTTTCTTCCGGCATACCACTTTCACGAATTTTCATGCTACCTCATTTTCTATTAATAAATTTAATAATGTTTTGCGAAATAATACGACTACAACAAATTCATCACATCTCGTAAATATTATCGCGGCAGGTGAATATAACCCTTACGGCAGACGAGTTTTGGTCGTTTTCAAAACCTCTTACTATAAATGAATAAGAAGGGGAACCCAAAGAACGTTTCGATCTGGACGAAAATTAATTTGGAAGTATTATTAGGGTTAACTATATTTCGGTCAATAACGAAATGAAATTATGAAAGAATCAACAAATATATTTAAGGCGCTATCGGATCAGAACCGGCTCCGGATTTTGAAAATGCTTCAAATCAAGCCTCTTTGCGTTTGCGAGATCACAGAAATTCTCCAGCTTGCGGCTTCAACTGTATCTCAACATCTGAGTGTACTAAAGAAGGAGGGGTTCATTTTAGAGGATAGAGATGGTAAATGGGTGAACTATTTAATAAACCAAAGACCGGGTGATCAGCGGATTTCCGCAGTGCTTAGTCAATTAGATTTTTGGATTGGAGACAATCAACTGATTGAAACTGATAAACAGAAAGTTAAATTAAGTGATCGCTACAAGGTTTGTGGGACATAAATTTTTTGCCTAAACGTTTCGTCGAATGACGAATTATAAGAAAGAAATAAAAAATAAATGAGAACGAAAATATTAATTCTTTGCACCGGCAATAGCTGCCGCAGCCAGATGGCTGAAGGATTTCTTAAATCATTCGATTCAGAATTGGAAGTTTATTCTGCCGGAACAAATCCCTCTAAGCAAGTACATCCGAAAGCTATTCAGGTAACGAAAGAAGTCGGAATCGATCTATCAAAAAACTATCCTAAAATAGTCGATCAATTCTTAAACGATTCTTTTGATTATATAATTACCGTTTGCGATAACGCAAAAGAAACTTGCCCCGTTTTTATCGGCAAAGTAGGGAAGCAATTGCATATAGGTTTTGAAGATCCGGCGGATGCAATCGGAACAGAGGAAGAAATTCTTTCCGAGTTTCGAAGAATTAGAAATGAAATCAAAAATGAATTTTACAAATTTTACAAAGAAAAATTAAGGAGTTAAGAAAATGCTAAACATTAAAGTTCTAGGTTCTGGTTGTACTAATTGTATTAATCTGGAAAAACTTTGCCGCGAGTTTGTTTCTGAAAATAGTATTGCTGCCGAAATAGAAAAAGTGACAGACTACAAAGACATAATGAGTTACGGAATTATGAGCACACCAGGATTAGTGTTAAACGGAAAAGTTGTTCATAACGGAAAGCTGCCGACAAAATCAACATTAACACATTGGGTAATGAACGCTTTAGCTGAAGAAAATAAAACTAATTGAGGCAAGTATGTCAACAATTACAAAAAAGCTTTCATTCTTAGACCGATATTTAACTCTATGGATTTTTCTTGCAATGTTCATCGGAGTTTTCTCTGGTTATCTCTTTCCGGGGATCGCAAAATTTTGGGACTCACTTAAATCATCTCCTGAGAGCACAACCAATATACCGATTGCAATCGGATTGATTTTAATGATGTATCCTCCTCTTGCAAAGGTAAAGTATGAAGAGCTCGGCGATGTGTTCCGCAATGTAAAAGTATTATCGCTTTCTCTGTTTCAGAACTGGGTGATTGGACCAATACTGATGTTCTTTCTTGCAATAATATTTCTACAAAATTACCCGCATTATATGGCTGGATTAATTATGATTGGACTGGCGCGTTGCATTGCAATGGTAATTGTATGGAACGAACTTGCAAAAGGTGATACTGAATATGCCGCTGGTTTGGTTGCGTTCAACTCAATTTTTCAAGTGCTCTTCTTTTCGGTTTACGCTTATGTATTCTTAACAGTTTTACCTAATTGGCTTGGTCTGCAATCATTCAAAGTTGATATAACAATCGGACAAATTGCGGAGAGTGTTTTTATTTATCTCGGAATTCCATTCATAGCTGGAATAATCACGCGCTTTACCTTAATCAAACTAAAAAATAAAGAATGGTATCAAACGAAGTTTATTCCGAAAATTAGTCCAATAACATTAATTGCATTGTTGTTCACAATCATTGTTATGTTCTCGCTCAAAGGTGAATACATTGTGAAAATTCCTCTCGATGTTGTGAGGATTGCAATTCCGCTCCTGTTCTATTTTGTAATAATGTTTCTTATCTCTTTCTATTTGGGGCGAAAGATCGGTGCGGATTACTCAAAGACAACAACGCTATCTCTCACTGCCGCAAGCAACAATTTTGAATTAGCCATTGCGGTGGCTGTTGCCGTATTCGGAATTAACAGCGGTGAAGCTTTCGCCGCTGTAATTGGACCTTTGGTTGAAGTGCCGGTTCTCATTGGATTAGTAAATGTGGCGTTGTGGTTTCAGAAAAAATATTTCAAGAATGTTGAAGAAGGAACTGTTAAAGCTCCAAATCCTTGTCCATAATTAATTGTGAATAAAATGAATTATATGCCAAATAAATTGAACGTAGAAAAATCTAAATTATTAATTCTGTTATTATTATTAACATTATGGTTTGTTCTCTATTTGAATCTTGAAAACCTCACAAACTTTTTGGTTTATGAAATTGTGAACCTATCTAAAAGTGCTCATCTCACGGATGCGGTTTGGTTTTTCATTTTTGAAGTGCCAAAGGTCTTATTACTTCTCATATTAATTGTTTTTGGCGTTGGAATTATTAGAAGTTACTTCTCTCCGGAAAGAACAAGAAAAATACTTGGCGGTAAAAAACTTTTTGCGGGGAATGTATTGGCGAGTTTACTTGGTATTGTAACTCCATTCTGCTCTTGTTCAGCAATTCCATTGTTTCTTGGATTTGTAGAAAGTGGTGTTCCGCTTGGTGTAACATTTTCTTTTCTGATTGCCGCGCCAATGATAAATGAAGTTGCACTTGTTTTGCTCTTTGGTCTATTCGGCTGGAAGACAGCTCTTCTTTATATGTCAACCGGTTTATTCATTGCAATGATATCCGGTTATATTATCGGCAGATTAAAATTAGAAAGATATGTTGAACCGTGGGTATATAAGGTTAAAGCGGGACATCTTGAAATGGATGAAGACAAAATTACTTTTCCCGGAAGAATTAATGCCGGTGTTGATGCAGTGAAGGATATAGTAAGCAAAGTTTGGATATACATTGTAATCGGTATCGCTGTCGGCGCCGGAATACATGGCTATGTACCGGAAAATTTTATGGCGGGATTAATGGGCAAGAGCGCTTGGTGGTCTGTCCCGATTGCAGTTATGCTTGGTGTTCCAATGTATTCAAACGCTGCTGGAATAATCCCGATTGTTCAAGCATTGTTAGAGAAAGGCGCGTCGCTTGGAACGGTGCTTGCATTTATGATGAGTGTAATAGGTCTCTCACTTCCGGAAACTATAATTCTAAAAAAAGTTCTTAAGCTGCAATTGATTTTTGTTTTTGTAGGTGTAGTTGCAGTGGGAATAATCATTGTCGGTTATCTATTCAATTTGATATACTAAAGGAGTAAAAATGGTATCAGTAAAAATTCTCGGCACCGGATGCAAGAAGTGCCAAACGCTTGAGGCAAAAGTAAGAGAATTAGTCTCTTCAAATAGTGTCGATGCGGTTGTTGAAAAAGTAACTGACATTCAAGAAATTGTCGGCTACGGTATAATGATGACACCGGGTTTAGTAATAAACGAACAAGTGAAAAGTTACGGCATCATTCCGAAAGATGAACAAATTATAAACTGGCTAAAGGAGAATTGATATGTATAACCTAAAAATTCCAGACTTCTTTATCGTAATGTTTTTATTGGTGGGATTAACCTTCGGTCAACCAAAACCAAAAGTTACATTTATTGAACTTGGCTCTGTGAAATGTATCCCTTGCAAACAAATGCAGCCGGTTATGAAAGCAATTGAGGCAAAATATGGAGAACAAGTCAAAGTCACTTTTTATGATGTTTGGACACCGGGACAAAAACCGTTTGCTAAAAAATATGGAATTAAATTAATTCCTACTCAAATATTTCTTGATGAAAAAGGGAAAGAGTTTTTCCGCCACGAAGGATTTTACCCGGAGAAAGAAATTGATAAACTGCTTATTTCAAAAGGAATAAAACCAATTAGCAAGAAGAACTAATATGATTGACGGGATTTTTAACTTTCTCTACAACGCAATGAATGGAGCGGTGTGGTTTGCCGTTTTTGCCTCGTTTGCGTGGGGAGTATTATCAATCCTTCTTTCACCATGTCATTTATCTAGCATTCCGCTTGTAGTTGGATTTATCAGTTCGCAAGGCAAAATTTCCTTAAGGAGAACATTTTATATTTCACTTGTTTTCTCTGTGGGAATATTAATCACGATTGCGCTGATTGGTATTATCACCGCATCACTTGGTAGATTGATGGGGGATATTGGTGGTATCGGAAATTATTTAGTTGCCGGTATATTTTTTCTTGTGGGTCTCTATCTTCTTGATATTATAAAGCTTAATTGGAATAGGGGATTGAAGCAAACAAAGGCAAAGGGATTATTAGCCGCACTGTTGCTTGGATTACTCTTCGGATTGGCGTTGGGACCATGCACCTTTGCGTATATGGCTCCGGTGCTTGGGATTGTATTTCAAACTGCTCAAACAAATTATTTTCTCGCCATGGTTTTTTTATTTGCTTTCGGATTAGGACATTGTACGGTTATTGTTGGTGCCGGAACGTTAACCGGAAAAGTTCAGAAATATCTGAATTGGAGTGAAGAATCCAAAACAATTCTTTGGATAAAAAGAATTTGTGGAATACTTGTCATCATGGGAGGTGTGTATCTACTTTTCTTCGCTTAGTTGTTTTTTCCTTACGATCAAGGTTTGATCGAAAAGGAATCACATACTCGTTTAACCGGCTTAGGACATAATGAATTTAGGATTGTTTTTAATGATTTCTGCTATGCAATCTTGAGAACAGAAAATTATTTTTCTTATCTTTAAAAAAAGAAATGAAAAATTTGTTTAACAAGTAGAACGATAAGATGCCTATTATAAAACCAAAGCTATTTACAACATTAAAAGATTACAATAAAGAACAATTCATCGGTGATGCCACAGCGGGAGTTATTGTTGGAATTGTTGCTCTTCCTTTAGCAATAGCATTTGCAATTGCTAGCGGTGTAACACCTGAAAAGGGAATTATCACTGCAATTATTGCAGGATTTATCATTTCTGTGTTTGGAGGAAGCCGCGTACAAATTGGTGGACCCACCGGTGCTTTTATTATTATCGTGTATGGGATCGTTCAGAATTATGGAACAACCGGTTTAACGGTTGCAACTATTATGGCGGGAGTGATCTTAGTTATAATGGGTTTTGCGCGTCTTGGTTCTCTTATTAAATTTATTCCTTATCCGGTTGTTGTTGGTTTTACAAGCGGAATTGCACTTCTGATTTTTTCTACTCAGATAAAAGATTTTTTTGGTTTGCAGATTTCCAAAATCCCCGCCGAATTTCATGAAAAATGGATGGTCTACTTTGGAGCTTTTTCAACAATAAATTATTACGTCTTTGGAATTGCGCTGCTTTCTTTGTTGATTATGATTTTCTGGCCCAAAGTAACACACAAAATTCCAGGTTCATTAATCGCCATAATCGTTTCTACTGTTTTGGTTATTGTTTTCAAATTGCCGGTAGATACTATCGGAAGTAAGTTTGGAGCAATCCCATCTAATTTACCGGCGCCTCATCTGGTCGAAATAAATTTAAGCCTTATAAGAAATTTAATTGCACCGGCAACGGTTATCGCTTTACTAGCTGCTATCGAATCACTCCTTTCAGCAGTCGTTGCAGATGGAATGATCGGAGGGAAACACCGTAGTAATATGGAACTGGTTGCACAAGGGTTAGCTAATATTGTAACACCACTCTTTGGCGGAATACCGGCAACCGGAGCTATTGCCCGAACGGCTACAAATATTAAAAATGGAGGAAGAACTCCAGTCGCCGGAATAATTCATGCGATAACACTTTTGCTCATCATGCTCTTCTTCGGCAACTATGCAAAATTAATCCCGATGGCAACATTAGCTGCAATTCTTGTGATCGTTTCTTACAATATGAGTGAATGGCACGCATTTAAAACTCTCTTAAAAAGTCCTAAAAGTGATGTTATCGTTTTGCTCACAACATTCTTTTTAACAGTTATTTTTGATTTAACTATTGCAATTGAGATTGGAATGATCCTAGCCGTTCTACTCTTCATGAAACGCATGTCGGAAGTATCTAATGTAAGTGTTATAACAAGGGAATTGGAAGATGAAGATGAATTACCGGATCCAAATGCAGTAGATAAAAAATTAATTCCGGCAGGTGTTGAGGTTTTTGAAATTAACGGACCATTCTTCTTTGGTGCTGCTTCCAAATTTAAGGAACAGATGAGAATGGTGGAAGAACCGCCAAAAGTTAGAATCATACGAATGAGAAATGTTCCTGCCGTAGATGCAACCGGGATGCAGACAATAAAAGATTTTTACAATGATGCAAAAAAACAAGGAACAAAAATAATTCTTTCGGGTGTTCATACTCAACCGCTATATGCAATGACTCAAGCTGGAATATTCGACTTAGTGGGAGAGGAAAATATCTTTGGCAATATAGATGACGCTTTAGATCATGCACGGGAAATTCTTGGACTTCCGAAATTAGGACGTCCGGAAGATTTTGTGCCAACGGTTAAAAGAGAGATGAAGAAATAATGAATGCTAAAACGCTGGCAGATATTAATTAGGATTAAAGTTTGGACTTAACAATAAAAGATATTGCTCATTTGTTGATACTTCCCGAAAAGGAAGTTCAGCAATTAATAAAGAAAAAAGAAATTCCCTTTCAAATTCTTCACGAAAAAGTATTCTTCAACAAACATCAGATTATTGAATGGGCGCTCGGACGCAATTTACCTATCAATGTTTCCGATCATGTTAAATTAAGCGAGTATCATGTAGAGACCATTAGCACATTGCTTGATAAGAAATCTTTTCACTATAACTGCGGCTTAAGCGAATCGAATTATATTTCACAAATGGTTTCAGAACTTGATCTTGAGAAAAATGTCGACAGTGAAATAATAATTCAACTTTTAAAAAGTAGGGAAGCAATGATGAGCACTGCAATCGGAAACGGTATAAGCTTGCCGCATCCGAGAGTCCCAATTATGATCGGGAAAAATCGCCCACTCATTAATTTTTTCTTTCCCCAAAAGCAGCTTGAACTTCAAGCAATTGACGGGAAACCGGTTCATACGATTATCCTTTTGATTTCACAGACGATTAAACAACACTTGAGCTTGATTGCACATTTAAGCTTTTTGTTATCAAAAGAAACTTTCCGGTTCGCTTTGGAAAACCGGCTTGAATACAGGGAAATATTAGATATAATCAACAAGATAGAGGGGGCAAGAGAAAAACATCAATGAGTGGTCTCTATAATTCCGGTGCCGTCTTGCTTATCGCTGCGTTTATTATTCAATTGTCTGCCCTCATTCCTATATCTATAATTAAAAATGTACGCAAATCTTTTTTTACTTCAAATATTGTTTTGCTGATAGGGCTGGTAATCGGATTAATCTCAACCTTGTCGTCGGTGTTATTTACATCTCAACAATTTTCGACTAATAACATTTTGCTTTTTAATAACTGGATCCGATTAGACGGATTGGGACTTTACTTTCTCTTTATCATTCAACTTGTAGCAATACCGACAACAATTTATAACTTCTCATATCTACAACATTATATAGAAGATAATCGGCCGGTAAAAAGTTTTGTTATATTTTATATAATCATTCTTGTATCAACTCAACTTGTTGTAATGGCTAACCAGGCAATCTTCTTTTTGGTTAGCTGGGAAGTAATGAGCATGTCTGCTTATCTCGGCATGCTGCTCGAAAAAGAAAAAGAGGAAGTTCAGAAAGGAAGTTTTTATTATTTCGTTGCTTCTCACGTTTTAGTTTTTATTCTTTATATATTTTTCTTTTTGCTTCATCATCAAACCAACAGTTGGTTTATGAGTGATTATCATTTCTCGACAGCTGTTGGAACTCTTCTTCCGCTCTTATTTATTTTGTCTTTCGTTGGTTTCGGCATTAAAGCCGGATTTATGCCTTTTCATTTTTGGCTTCCTCAAGCTCATCCTATAGCCCCAACGGTCTTAAGCGCTTTTCTATCAGGTGTTATTATCAAAACCGGGATTTATGGAATTTTAAGAACATTTCAATTTCTAAATCCACTCCCGGAATGGTGTGGCTGGGTTGTTCTGGTTGTTAGTATGATCAGTGCAATATTCGGCGTTTGGTACGCTCTTGCACAGCATGATATTAAACGTCTGCTCGCGTATCATTCGGTTGAAAATATTGGCATTATTGGAATTGGCATTGGTATCGGCTTTATCGGTTCAGCAAATAATTTACCGGTAATCGAAGTGTTAGGCTTCGGAGGTGCTCTACTTCATACCTTGAACCATGCGATATTTAAAAGTCTTTTATTCCTTGGCAGCGGAGTAATTTATCAAAATCTTGGAACAAGGAATATTGAGTTAATGGGCGGAATTGTTCATCGTGCAAAATATCTTGCAATATTTTTTCTCATCGGTTCTGTTGCGATTAGCGGTATTCCTCCGTTCAACGGATTTATTTCTGAATTTATTATTTACACCGGATTTTTTCAAACGGCTAAGGAATTAAAAAATTATTATCCATTGCTCATGTTGCTGTTCGTGGTCGGACTAGCGTTTGTGGGCGGATTAGCAGTCGCTTGTTTTACAAAAGTAAATTCAATTATGTTTTTGGGTACGGAACGAAAGGAAGTAAAAAGTTTTCACACATCAGTTTATGATTATCTCTCGCTTGGAATTTTATCGCTGCTTTGTATTGTAATCGGTTTTTACCCACAACCATTTATAGGAATAGTAAACAAGGTGATAAGCAACGGGTTTGTATCCGTTAACTCTTCTTCTGCTTTAATAAATATGAATTGGTTATCACTGACGATAATATCTTCTTCAATTTTAGTTGGTGTTGTTGTTCTGTTCTATGCAAAGGTGAAAATCCAAAAAAGATATGGAAGGAGAACTTCGGCGGCTTGGGGCTGTGGTTACGAAAAGCTTACTCCAAGAATGCAATACACGGCATCCTCATTTGCGGATGAACTCAATACTATTCCACAATCAATTTTGGTTTACCACAAAAAAATTAAAATTTCAAAAGGTGCATTTCCAAATCCATCTGGTTTTGAGAGTCACGCACAGGATTTTGTGGACGACAAAATTGTACTACCGGGATTTGGTCTCTTGCAAAGAATGATTTCGAAAATAGAATTTCTAAGTCATACGGATATCCGGTATTACATTGCGTTCATATTGATAATAATAACGATTTATGGTTTTATAGCATTCTTATGGAAATAGAGACTCTACAAGGAATTATCTCTTTATTAATGATCCTGGGGATCGCTCCCTTATTTGCGGGATTAATAAACAAACTAAAAGCGATATTAACCGGAAGAGTTGGCGCACCGGTTTTTCAGCCGTACTACGATTTGCAGCGCATTTTCAAAAAAGAAACCATTAACGCTGCAACTTCCTCATTTGTAAGCCGTGTATCTCCGGTTATCAATCTTGTTACAATTAGTTGTGCCGCCGCAATGCTTCCAATCGGTTTTTGGAAACCGCTTATTAGTTTTGATGGAGATATTATTTTATTTGCTTATGTGTTAGGACTCGCAAGGTTCTTCCAAATTCTTGCAGCGATGGACATCGGAAGTTCGTTTGAAGGGATGGGTGCCGCACGCGAGGCGACATTTGCATTATTTGCTGAACCAATTTTCTTTTTCACCGTGGGAAGTGTAGCGTTCATTAGCGGGTTTACTTCTATTTATGATATATACCATTCTATCCGGTTGGATAATATTTCTTTTATTGTGTTTATTATCATTTGTTCAATTTCGGCTTTCTTACTTGCTATCACGGAATGTTCCCGTATGCCGGTGGATGATCCGAACACTCATCTTGAACTGACTATGATTCATGAAGTGATGATCCTTGATAATTCCGGATTAGATTTATTTCTTTACCAGTATTCGAGCTACGTCAAATTGTTTATTTATGCGATTCTTGAGATATCATTTTTCTATCCTTTCAGCGCGCACAACTATTCCGTTGGTTTCGTGATCTTTGTAGTTGGGGCAGTAATTCTTGCCTCAACATTGGCGATTGTTGAGACGATCACTTCGCGTTTTAAGATGAAAAATATTCCCCAGTATCTTTTATTTGCCACTGCAATCGGGATACTAAACTTGTTGATTTATACTTTTTCGAAATGAGCCGGTTATGGAAAATGTTTTAAGTATATTTTTTTGTTTATCACTGTTTTATGTTGTAATAACTTCTCGTGTGAAGGGGTATGTTACTGTTTTACGTGTGCAAGGAGTGTTATTATCCGTAATAATTGTAATCCCTTTCATTTCTCACTTTTCAATATTTGGTGTAATCCTTCCGGTTACGCTGCTTGTTGTAAAAGTATTCCTCATTCCTAGATATATTAATAAGGTTGTTCTCGATCTGGATATAAAGAGGATGATTGAGCCTACCATTCAGCAATTTACTTTTTTACTGCTTGTTATAATTTCGATGGTTGTAATTTTTGTCGCTTCCAACATTCTTTCTCAAAATACTACTCTAAACGTAATTCCGTTTGCAAGCGGATTTTCTGCAATTGTAATAGGGATTTATATAATAATGTTTCGAAAAAAACTTATTGTTCATGTTGCCGGGTTTCTAATTTTAGAAAACGGGATCTTCTTATTCGGAACTGCAGTTGCTTCCGAACTCCCGATGATGATAGAACTCGGGACTTTATTGGATGTGTTCGTTGTCGTATTTTTGATGGGAATTGTACTGAATAACATAAGTTCAACGCTAAAAGGATTTGATGTGACTGCTCTCGGAAGGTTAAAAGACTGATGGTTGAATTTTCCATTTTCATATTGCTGCCGCTATTAACATCTCTCTTTTGTTATGCTGTTAAGAATTTACGCGCACAATATATTGTTTCTCTCGGGGTAGGCACATTGCATTTAGTTTTAGCTTTTAGTGTATTTCTTGGATACTATCACACAAATTTACCGTTATTTTTTAGCGTTGATTCACTTTCAAAATATTTTCTGCTGATACTTTCAAATGTTTATTTCTGGGTTGTGCTTGTTTCATTTTCTTATTTGAAAAGACCGGTCTCCTCAAGGGCGGAAGAAGGAAAGAAATATTATTTTCTTCTTTTAAATTTCTATTTAACTGCAAATTCGGCAGCAATGTTGAGCGATCATTTTGGAATGTATTGGGTTGCGGCAGAAGCAACTACATTAAGCGTTGCGCCGTTAATTTATTATTACCGGAACGAAGAAGCTCTTGAAGCAATGTGGAAATATTTATTTCTGGTATCGGTTGGAATTGCTTTTGCATTTATCGGAATATTATTCTTAACCCTTTCAGCTAAGGGATCGGTTCTTGAAGGAAGGCAAGTTTTCTTTTGGGAATTTATTAGGAACGCTAAAGCATTAAATCCTATCTGGTTAAAAGCGAGTTTCATTTTCATCTTTGTGGGCTTAAGTACAAAAATAGGGATAGCTCCCATGCACTCCGGCGATATTGATGCAACAAGCAATGCTCCAAGTCCAATTGCTGCGCTGATGTCCGGTTCACTTCGCTTAACAGCACTGATGGGTGTTTTGAGAATATTTCAGATTATTCGTCCAACCTCTTCTTACGAATTTGCTAAAATAATTTTAATAATTGGAGGTTTGCTTTCGCTTTTTGTAGCATTTGTTTTTATGTTCAAAGTGAACAATTATAAACGTATGCTGGCTTATTCAAGCGTTGAGCATCTGGGATTAATTACTCTCGGAATTGGAGTTGGAGGTCTGGCATTTGTCGGAGCTATGTATCATGCGGTTTACAATTCTATTACGAAAGTTATTTTGTTTTTAACAGCGGGAAATATTCACAGCAGATATAAAACAAGGGAAGTATCAAAAGTGACTTCCGTATTAAACTTTTTGCCGAAAACCGGATGGCTTTTTCTGCTTGCATTTCTGGCGATTTCAGGAATTCCTCCATTCGGTCTTTTCTTTAGCGAAATAAAAATATTTGAAGGGATACTCTTTTCAGATAAACCGGTTGTACTTTTTGTAGCAATGTTTTTTCTTCTCTTTATTTTTATCAATATGGGCAAAATCATATTTTCCATGCTTTTTAAAAAAGGGGAAAATGATACCGCGGAAGCGGGAGTCGAAAAATTTGAGTTCATTCATCTCGCCGTTATCTTGCTGATGATTCTATTGACGGCAATTGCGGTTTTATCACCTGAAATTCTTTATCAAAATATTATTAACATCACAAAAGATTTTGGCATGAAGATATGATATCATTGCAGGTCCAGAATAATCAGTCATTCGACTTAAGTGAAATTCCTTTTTTAACGAAAGAGAATTTTAGAAATTCTGTTTTGGAAGGATTAACAAATGGGTTTAGAATGATCGGGTTAACTCCAATCAAAAAAGAAAAACCGGAGAGACTTATTGCTATCCTGGCAGATGCGTCTTCTTCAATGATTCATCTTATCGGTGGAGAGTATGATAAAACTAATCTGCAATTTGAAAGTTTTGCAAATACATTTCCTCAGACAAATTATTTTGAATGTGAACTTTCAGAAAAATACGGTTACCTTCCACGTAATAATCCCTGGCTTCGTCCTGTTAGAAAACAAAATGTGATTGTAGGAAATCAACCGTACCAATTCTACAAACTTGAAGGAGAAGAAGTTCACGAAGTTGCCGTGGGTCCAATTCATGCAGGAATAATTGAGCCGGGACATTTTCGTTTCCAATGCCATGGCGAGTTGGTGTATAACCTTGAAATCAATTTAGGTTATCAGCATAGAGGAGTTGAGGAATTATTATTACGATCAAAACCCGTGCAAAAAATTATTCTCTCTGAATCAATTGCCGGCGATACGGTGATCGGTCATACATACGCACATTGCAGTGCAATAGAGAGTTTAAGCGACACGCAGATTAGCCTGCGGGCGCAAGTCATACGCTCAATAGCTGAAGAGACTGAAAGAATCGCAATGCATCTATCGGGATTAGGCGGAGTTGCAAACGATATTGGCTTTGCCCTGGTTTCATCTTCTTACGGAAGATTGCGCACCCTTGCAATAAACAGTTTAGCATTGTTGTGCGGCTCAAGGTTTGGACGCGGATTATTTGTTTACGGCGGTGTTCGCTATGATTTTACTGACGGAATTATTGAAGGAGTTCTTGCGAATCTTCAAATTATCAAAAATGATGTTGCAGTAATTAACGAATATCTCTTTTCATCTATCGGTGCATTAGCCCGATTTGATAATACCGGTGTTGTATCAAAAGAATTGGCAACTCAAATTGGATTGGTTGGATTAGCAGCTCGTTCTTGCGGCATTGAAGAGGATGCCCGGATTCATTTTCCATATAGCGCTTACCGGTATAATCCGGTTTCGGAAATCACTTTATCAAGCGGTGATGTTTTTGCACGCGTCCGGTTGCGTGCTTTGGAGATTGAAGAATCAATAAGATTTGTGATTGATCAATTTGAAAATTTCCCGGATGGAGATATTAAATCCGTAGTTGAAAAGACGAATCCACATAAAGGCGTTGTATCCATTGTTGAAGGATGGCGCGGCGAAATTGTCCATACGGTATTTACAGATGAACAGGGAAATCTTTCTCAGTATAAAATTAAAGATCCGTCGTTCAACAATTGGTACGGATTAAGTTTAGCTTTACGCAAGACGGCGATTTCCGATTTCCCGTTATGCAATAAGAGTTTTGATTTATCGTATGCAGGACATGATTTATAAATATTTTTGAAAGTGAAAAGAATAATTTGATATGAAGGACGCAATAAAAGTTAGAATACTTCAAGGTGATCCAATAATTCATGATGTTAGGAATGTGCAATTCCCGGCAAGGTATCGTGGGCTGCCATCCATTGAAGCTAAATCTTGCGTTGATGGCTGCAGTGCATGCTCAGATATTTGTCCGACAAATGCGATTGCATTGAATCCCGTCAGAATCAATCTAGGCAAATGTGTTTTTTGCCCTCAATGTGAGGAGAGTTGTCCTGAGAAAATAATTCACTTTACAAATGACTATCATATCTCTGCAAATTCTAAAGAGCAGCTTATCGTAACACAAGAAACAAAGAGTATCTCGCCCGAAAAAGCGTCATCAAAAATTAGAAAGTATTTTGGGAAATCGTTAAAACTGCGCCAGGTTTCAGCCGGTGGATGTAATGGATGTGAACTTGAACTCAATGCACTCTCTAACGTTAATTTTGATATGGGAAGATATGGCATTGAATTCGTTGCGTCACCGCGTCATGCTGATGGAATAGTAATCACCGGACCAATCACTAAAAATATGGCTAACGCGACGAGTATCTGTTTTGAAGCCGTTCCTAATCCGAAGATAATTATTCTGGTTGGCGCTTGCGCTATCAGTGGGGGAATTTTTCAAAATTCAGAAGAAATACAACGGCAGTTTTTGAAAGAAAATAATATTGATCTTTATATACCTGGCTGTCCACCTCATCCGCTTACGTTTATAAACGGTTTGCTTGATTGGCTTGACGCGAGGTAATGATTTCTTAGTTGTAATTCTTCTTTGAATTTTGTGAGGGTAAGTGTATTTTTCCATCAGTTCTAAAATTTATTTCATGCGCCCATAGCTCAACTGGATAGAGCATCTGACTTCGGATCAGAAGGTTTGGGGTTCGAATCCCTATGGGCGTACAAGATGAAATAACTAAGTCCAATTTCCAAATCCCAAATTTATAGTTCACTTTTTCTTATTCTTTAAATGTGAAAGAATTATTTGACAATTCAGCAACGCCAACTTCCTCATTCGGGAAAAGCATTCCAGAAAATAACTGCATTATGGGCATTAAATGAAGCTGCGCTTGGCGGTATCCTTCACGCATTTGATATCCCTTTTACGGGACTAATCGTCGGTGGAGTCGCCTCTATTCTTATAGCCTTGTTAGCTTTTCTTTCCGTTAAAAAAGGAAGTATTACAAAAGCAACATTAATTGTAATCGTAATTAAGGCGGTTGTTAGTCCGTATACACCGTTGGCGGCATTCGTCGCAGTGTTAGTTCAAGGATTAATGGGAGAGTTGCTTTTTTCGTCCAAAAAATTTTTTACGGTTTCTGCAATAGCATTAGCGGTTTTTGCCTCTATCTATTCGGCGTTGCAAAAATTATTTTTAGTCTCCCTCTTATTCGGCACTACACTCTGGAAATCGATTGATCTTTTCTTTAACTACGTTCTGAAACAATTTAATTTTCTGGGTGCTGATATTCATTTTAGTTATTACCTCATTGTTTTTTACTTGATGCTTCATCTCATTTTCGGAACGTTATTTGGAATTATTGCCGCAAGGATTCCAAAAGTATTGGTTAACCTTTCTGATGCTTCACTTTTGATTCCTCCCGACAAAATCATGATTGAAGAAAGTAAAACTGCACCATCATCCCAAAAGAAGAAGAGAAAATTTTGGTTTCAACGTGTCTCAGGAATTGTTGTATTTCTGATATTATTTTCAGCGCTTTTCGTCTCTTATTTCTATACCGAACATCATAATGGAAATGCCGCAGCAATCTTAATAACAATTATTCGGGCAATTGGAATTTCGCTTCTTTGGTTTTTCTTTATAGGACCAATTGCACTAAAGTATTTTAAAAAGTTGATTGCCTCCAATCAGAACAAATATACCGTTGAGATTGAGTCCATCCTACAAACACTTCCACTCTACAAAAAGATCATTCAGGAATGCTTCTCTCGTTCTTCGTCAGATTCTGGGTTTGCCCGCATAAAACTATTTGCCAAACTAACGCTGATCAATATTCTTTTTTTTGATTTGTATGAGTGATGTTTTTATTTATACCGGCGAGAAGGGGATAGGGAAATCGACTTACATACAGGAAAGATTTTTACAGAAGCCTGGGGTATGCGGAATTTTGCAGCCGCGAATAGATGGAATAAAATATTTGGTTGATGTTGTTTCCGGTGAAAAAAAAAGATTAGAACTTGATCCGCTCCATCCTCAAGAGGAAGTAATAACAATTGGGAATTATGCTTTTTCCAAAGAGATATTTCGTTGGGGAAGACAAAAACTATCCGAAGCAGCATCATCAGCAAACAATCTTTTGATTGTTGATGAAATTGGACCACTGGAATTATCTTCTACCGGCTTGGAACCGGAACTTACAATGGTCATTCAATCCGGACTCAACAGTGGAAAAAATCTTTTGCTGGTTGTGCGTCCAAAATTAATTGAAGAAGTGAAAGAGAAGTATGGATTGACAAACCCCGTTGTCATTAGCTATGGTGAGCAATTCCATTTGGGAATTGAACTTTAGTAGAACATTTTGTTTTGAAACTGTGATAATTACACCTCCGACTTTTTCTTTTATCGCTGCAAGGTTTGGAAAACATATATACCATCAATTTCTTTTTCGTTTGGATGTACAGCGTAAACTTTATAACCGAGCCATGTTAATACCCTTATATGCACTGTTCCAAATTAATTTTTATTCCGGGATAAAAACATCAACGCAATGTTTTTTTGAGTGATAAATTCTTGAATTCCTTATACCATAAAAAACCCAAATGATTGTTACCCCAAAATAAAAAAAGCTGTCCAAAGTGCGACAGCTTTTATGAAAATAATAAACCAAGAATTATTTAAGAAGGAGCATCTTCTTATTAATTGATTGCCCGTTAACACTTACATTATAAATGTAATTCCCTGAACTTAAATCACTTGCATTTAAAGAAACAGTATAATTACCGGCTTCTTGAAATTCATTAACAACTTCTTTAACTTTTTGTCCAAGTGTATTAAAGATAGCTAATGTAACCATACCTGCTTTAGGTAAGCTATAGCTAATTGAGGTTGAAGGATTAAAAGGATTCGGAAAATTCTGTCCTAAAGCGAATGTTGTTGGCAATTGATTCGCTGAAATATTTACAATATTTGAATAACTGTAGGTTCCGTCAAAATCAACTTGTTTTAATCTATAAGAATAGTTTGCGTTAACATTTTTATCAGTAAAGGAATAAGATGACTGATTAGTTGTCGTTCCGTTCCCTTTTACAAATCCGATTTTTACAAATTCGCCGGATGCTGATTTTCTTTCAACTTCAAAACCGTTGTTATTTTTTTCGGTTGCTGTTTTCCAGACTAATTCAACATTTCCATTAACGTTGTTGGCAGAGAAAGAAGTTAGTTCAACAGGAAGTGGACCCGGATTCAAATTTGTCCATGCATCGGCACTTGTTGCTCCTTGTCCTACTTTAATTCCATCAAAAGCTCCAACAGGATTTCCTAAACCTCTGTTGTGCCAAACAAAGTTACCGACATCAGTAAGAGCGCCATATCCGTCAAAATCAGTGTCAGTTCCTGCAACTACCGCGGTACATTCAGCAGTAGAAGTTAATGGTTCAGCAGCACCTTGGGGATTAACCCAAAGATATGCTTCATCATCATATTTCTCCGGAGCAGCAGTTCCTGTAGCATTGAAGGAATAACGAACAACAATCAAGTAAATCTTATTAAATTCTAAAACAGTAGTTCCATAAACAGCAGTATTAGTTGTTTTGGACAACCCCATGCTATAACCTGTTCCATTTGCAGTGGTAAACAACTTTGCACCATAACTTGTACTGGTGCCTGAAACTCCTAATGACATAAAATAATTTTTTGTTGTAAGGTTATCCGCGGCACTTGATACATTCAGCAAAAAAGAATAATAAAAAGTGCTGTTGGTATAACTAGTCACCGGTGTCGTAAAAGTTTTGTAAACTCTACTTGAAGTGGCAGTTGGCGTTCCCATTACAACATATTCGCCACCAAGGCTGGTATATCCGTCGTATGTCAAAGGAGTTGCATTATCTACAGTAACATCTGGACCCGAGCCTCCCTTTGTCCAATCTGATTGTCCGGCAAGAGTCCCAACTGTAAGCCCTGTGAAATCATCAGAAAATGTTTGTCCAAAATTATTTACATTTGCCAAGAACAAAAACACAACGAATAAAAAGTACCGTTTCATCATGGTATTCCTTTTTTAGTTTAATGAATTGTGAATCTTGAGGTAAATATAAAAAAAAATAATTTAAATCAAGGATTAAAAAATTGTTAATTGAACTTATTCTAACTTTTTTCTAAAGCGGAGTGAACTGAAAAAAAGGATTGAAACACCCATTACAAATAAAATTAACACTTCTTTCCACAACTCGGCAAAACCAATTCCTTTTAGCACAACACCGCGAATTATGGTAATAAAATATCTAAGTGGAATGAAATAAGTAATTGCCTGAATCGCTTTGGGCATATTTTCGATTGGGAAGGCGAACCCGGATAAATACACCATCGGCATAAGAACCGCAAAAATGGCTATCATCATTGCTTGCTGCTGTGTTTTTGAAATCGTTGAAACAAACAATCCCAAACCGAGCGTTGATAGGATATAAAAGAAAGACGAAAAGAATAAAAAGAAAATACTTCCGCGCACTTCAATATTAAATTGAAATTTCATGGCAGTGATAACGATGATGACCGAAACAAATCCAAGGATCATAAAGGGAATTAACTTACCGATGATAAGCTGCCACGATTTTATCGGCGTTACAATAATCTGGTCAAGTGTTCCGATTTCTTTTTCTTTCACTATAGCAAGTGAAGTTAAGATTAACGTAACAATGCTGAGCAGCAATCCGACGATTCCCGGTACCATAAAAATACGCGTTAACAGTAATGGGTTATACCATACGCGAACTTCAGGTGTAATTAAACCGGTAATATTTTGCTTTATACCGGATCTTGCAAGATTATTAACTAAAATATTTTTTGAAAAATCGTTTATAATTACGGAAGAATATCCTGCGGCTATCGATGCCGCATTCCCGTCAGAGCCGTTATAAATTATTTGAAGTGATGCAGTCTCATTTCTTTTAATTGATTTTTCAAAATCTTTAGGAATGACTAAAGCAACTAATATTTTCCCCTTATCAATATTCGATGTAACAGATTGATAGCTTTCCACATATCGGTCAAGAGAAAAAAATCCTGAGCTGGTGAATTCTTCAATGAGATTTCTGCTCGTTTCAGATTTATCCTGATCATATACTAACGTATGAATGATATTCAAATCAAGTGTTGCAGCATATCCGAAAAAAAGAAGCTGAAAGATCGGGGCGATCAAAATTATGCCGAACATTTTCGGATCGCGTTTAAATTGAAGAAATTCTTTTTTTATTATGTGAAGTATAATTTTCATTGGTTATAAATTCTTCTGCTGATTTGCGTAAATTTTTGTCGCTCCACCTAAAAAGAGAACAGAAAACAAAACTAAATAAACAAGTTGCTCCCAAAACGCCGTCACCCCAACACCGCGCAATATTATTGCGCGTAGAGCCACAATATAAAATTTTGCAGGAGTGATATTTGAAATAACTTGAATCGGTATGGGCATACTTTCAATCGGGAAAATAAAACCTGATAGTATAACCGACGGCAAAAGCGAAACAAAGGTTGAAATGGTAAATGCGACTTGCAGGGAATCTGAAATTACTGAAACAAATATTCCAAGTGAAGTTGACGCAAATAAAAAAAGCAGCGTTACACCAAAGAGCATCAATAAACTTCCGTGGACAGAAACATCAAAGAGAATATTCCCGACTATTAAAATCATTGTTGCATTAATAAGCGCGACAAGAATGTAAGGGAAGGTTTTGCCAAGTAATAATTCTGTTGTTTGTAAAGGCGAAACATTAATCTGCTCAATCGTTCCCCGTTCTTTTTCCCGGACAAGCGATAACGAAACGCTAACAACGCAAGTGATAATCAAGATCATTGCTATTAATCCTGGAAGTAAAAATCGAGTTGATTTTAAATCCGGGTTATACCAGAATAAAGGTTTGTAGTCAACCGGTTGTATGCTGCGTAATCCTTTTTGTGAAAGTGTTTCATTTGTTAGTTGCAGGCTAAAATATTTTGTAGCGCTGATCATATAACTTTGGATTAATCCGGCAGTGTTTCCATCAACACCATCAATTAAAATTTGAAGTTTCGCTTCACGGTTAGCGAAGATATTCTTTGATAAATCATTTGGGATGATAACGACGCACTGGGCAGATTTTGAATCCAGTAAATGTTTTGTATTGCTGTAAGAATCAAAAACTTGTACAACGTCAAAATATTCTGAACTCTGGAGAAGGTGAATAAACTTAAGTGATACATCACTTTTTTCATTATCAAGGATCGCGAGCTTTACATGCTTCACATCAAAGTTAACCGCATAACCAAAAATGCCAAGAAGAAACACCGGGAAGAAGAGAAGAATAGTCAGCATGCGATAGTCGCGCAGCAAATGCTTAAATTCTTTTTTGGCGATTGCTTTTATTCTTCTAAAATTCATTTTTCACTTCCACTGCTTTCGAGCAAATGAATAAAGACATCTTCCAGGGTCGGAGTAATTTTTTGTATACGTTTTACCTGGAGGGAAGGATTTTGTGCTAAGCATTTTCTTAATTGTTCTTCATTTTCAAAAGTATTGTTTACGATGACGTGAAGAGAATTACCGAATAAACTTGTTTCACTGACAAATTTTTCATTTTGGAAAAGATCAAGCGCATCGACAGGATTGTTACAGTCGATTTCATAAATCGGATTTTTTAAATATTTTGTTTTAAGTTCTTTCGCATTTCCTTCAGCGATCAATTTGCCGGCGTTAATCAAAATAATATTGTTGCAATATTCGGCTTCTTCCAAATAATGGGTTGTAACAAAAACAGTAGTTCCTTCATTAGCAAGCTGGTGAATTTAAGTCCAGAACGACCTTCTTGAAATTGGATCCACACCGCTTGTCGGTTCATCTAAAAATACAATTTTCGGTTTATGAATTACAGCCGTACCCAACGCGAGCCTTTGTTTGATACCGCCGGGAAGAGAACGGGTTAGCAATTTTTCCTTGCCGATCAAATTAGCTGTTTCTAAAACCCATGATTTTCGCTCCTTTAATTTATCTCCTTCCAAACCATAAACTCCTCCAAAAAAAGAAATATTTTCTTCGACGGATAAATCGTCGTATAAAGAAAATCGCTGGGACATATACCCGATATTTTTTTTCACAAGATCGGTTTCCGATTTGATATTATATCCGCCTACCAATGCTCGACCGCTTGTAGGTTCGAGAAGTCCACATAGCATTTTTATTGTTGTTGATTTACCGGCACCATTGGCTCCAAGGAATCCGAAAATTTCTCCTTCATTCACTTTAAAAGAAATTTCATTAACAGAAATGAAATCTCCAAACTTTTTTGTTAGTTGGTTTACTTCAATTGAAAACATGTTATTTCTGTTCTTCCACCAAATGAATAAAAACATTCTCTAATGAAGGGGAGAGAATGCGGTGGTCGTGGATAGAAATTCCTTTTGAGTTTAGTAAAGTTTCTATTTCCGAAAACGCGTTTTGGTTTTTATCGACCATAATATTTATTCTATCACCAAAAAGTTGAGTCTCAAGATTGAATTCAGTTTTAATTAATTTACTTGCTGTTTGAATATCGCTGCAAATAATTTCAATCACTTCCATTTCGATTGAAGCTTTTAGATTTTGTGGTGTGTCAAGGTTAATGATCTTGCCGTTGTGCATAAGTCCAACCCGATTACACCGTTCTGCTTCATCAAGATACGGTGTTGACATAAAAATTGTAATCCCTTCTTTCAAAAGGGAAGAGAGGATTTTCCAAAAATCACGTCGCGAAACGGGATCAACACCGGTAGTCGGTTCATCAAGAAAGAGAATTTTTGGTTTGTGAATTAAGCTGCAAGCGAGCGCTAATTTCTGTTTCATTCCGCCGGAAAGATTATCGGCAGTTCTTTTTCTGAACGGGAGCAATCTTGTAAAAGTGAGCAGTTCATCTCTTCGTGCTTGATACTCTTTAACGCCGTGTATTTCTGCGAAGAATTCAATATTCTCATCGACTGATAAATCACCGTACAAACTAAATTTCTGGGAAAGGTATCCAATCTGATTTTGAATCGCCTTTTTCTCTTGATGAATATCTTTGTCGAATAACGATACCGAACCATCTTTAAAAGATAAAAGTCCACAGAGAATCCTAATGGTTGTGGTTTTCCCAGCACCGTCCGGACCGACTAGCCCAAACATTTCTCCTTGTTCAATTGAAAAAGAAATATCATGTACGGCTTCAACATCAGCGTAGCTTTTAGAAAGATTGTTTACAGAAATTATGTTTGTCATATTTTGTAATCTTAAAGAATGACTTCCGCATCAGCCGGCATACCGTCGTTTAACTCAAGTGATTCATTCGGTATTGTAACTTTAACTTGATACACAAGTTTCGTCCGCTCGTCTTTAGTCTGAATATTTTTTGGAGTGAATTCAGCTTCCGGTGAAATAAAGGTTACCATTCCGTAGTACTTCTTATCTTTGTAAGAATCAGAAGTAACGGTCACTTTATCCGCAAGTTTTATTTTTCCGATTTCAGTTTCGTTTATGTAAATCAATAATTCTACCTTATGCAAATCTGAGACTGTAAATAATGATGAAAGGGGATTGACCGTTTCTCCTTTCTCGATAAACTTTTTTGTGATAAATCCTTTAACCGGGGAAACCACATAAGCATCGCGTATAGACTTTTTTACTAAACCGACTTGAGCTTGGGCTTGCAAAACTCTTCCTTGGGCAAGCATTAAATCCTCTTTGCGCGCGATGTTTTTCATTTTTTTATAGTTCTCTTTAGCGGCGTTTGCTTGTTGAGTAGCAAGGTCGTAACGCGCTTCAATATCATCAAATTGTTTTTGTGAAACAGATTTAGAATTTAACAATTGTTGAAATCGTTCTCTATCTTGTTTTGCCGAAGCAAGATTAATCTCGGCTTGATTTTGTAACGCTTCCGCCTGTAATAGATCTTCTTTCCGCGAACCGTTTTTTAATAAATCAAACTGAGCCTGGGCTTGTAGGAGACTTGCTTCTGCTTGCTGAAGTTGAAGATGTAAACTTTCAGTATCAATGATCAGTATAGTATCATTTTCGTTTACGAAGGTTCCTTCATCTTTTAGGATTTGTTTTATTTCTCCGCCGACTTTCGCGCTTACCGTGACATTCGTTGCCTGGATAAACCCTGACGCTTCTATTTTTGATTTCTCGCTATTATTTCCACATCCGAATAATAGCATGAGTGCAAAAAGAGCTGTTACTTGCAGCAATTTCATTTCTTAACTCCGTATTTTAATTTTTGAAAAAACTTTATGACCTTTTTCAGTTAGCATTGAATCAATTAATATACTTATAGTTTCCTGCATGGCAGTTTGCATTGCATAGTTACTATGCATTATGAATTCCGGATTAATAACTCCGCGGATTGCAGAAATAAAAACCTGAAGAACGATCGGAACCGGGCGTTTCTTAAAAATTCCCTCTTCAATTCCTTGCTCGATCAACTTCGATAAATTTGCGGTTAACTTTTGTGTCCGAAAACTATCAACCTCAAGCCAAAGATCTTTTGCATGATGCTCCATGTCGGAGATCCATTTATTTTGGAACTTTGCCATTACCGTTGCCATGGTTTCCATAAGAAGAACAAATTTTACCATGGCGGGGGTTTCACCTTTGGTAATTTCAGTTATTTTGTTTCCCGCCTCAGTTATAAAATGGAAGGTAGCCTCCCGGAGCAGTTGTTCTTTTGATCCAAAATGCTTGTAAATGGTCTTTTTGCTAACATGAAGCTCCTTAGCAATTTCGTCAAGTGTAATCTTGTAAAATCCCTCGCTTAGAAATTTATTCTGTGAGTAAAGGAGTATTTTATTCTTTTCTTCATTCATCTTAATACTGAGGAAACTAAAATAATATTTTCGGTTTCCAAGATATTTGATAAAAAGTTAATAATCAAGATAAATTTGTAGCCGCTATTTGCTCATCAATTAATAGAACCGTTCATAAAAAGATTTTGTATGGATTTGTATTTCCTCGAAATTAATTTCTATTTTTGTAAAAATTATTTCACAAAAAAGGACGAAGTTATGAAGCAAAAGTTAATTGCAGCAGTTATGATTCTTTTTTCATTTACTCTGCTTGTCTCAGCTCAAAAAAAATCTTCTCTCAGCGACCAGCCGGTCGAGATCAAATACGAAAAACACATTTTGAAAAACGGTTTAACTCTTCTTCTTCACGAAGACCACAAAGCTCCCATTGTTGCCGTTAATGTTTGGTATCATGTCGGATCAAAAAATGAGAAATTCGGAAAAACCGGGTTTGCTCACTTGTTTGAACATCTTATGTTTAACGGAAGCGAAAATTTTAATGATGATTATTTTAAAGTGATGGAGAAAATTGGCGCGACCGATTTGAATGGAACGACCAGTAGTGACAGAACAAATTATTTTCAAAACGTTCCTAAGTCGGCGTTTGATTTAGCATTATGGATGGAATCAGACAGAATGGGGCATCTGGTAGGCGCAATAAACCAAGCTAAACTTGATGAGCAGCGCGGAGTGGTTCAGAATGAAAAACGTCAAGGAGAGAACGAACCTTATGGAAAAGTAGATGAGCTTATTGTAAAAAGCACTTATCCGGCGGGACATCCGTATTCATGGACAGTCATTGGTTCTATGGAAGATCTTAATGCCGCTTCTTTAGACGATGTTAAAGACTGGTTCAAAACTTATTATGGCGCGGCAAATGCAACATTAGTTGTTGCAGGTGATATTAATCCTCAGGAAGCGCTCCAAAAAGTTGAAAAATATTTTGGCGACATTCCTTCCGGACCTCCAATCGTAAAATATGAAACATGGGTTCCTAAAATGACCGGAAGTCATCGCCAGGTAATGCAGGATAGAGTTCCTCAATCACGCATCTATAAAGTTTGGAATGTTCCACAATGGGGCTCGCAAGAAGGTGTTTATCTTGATTTAGTAAGTGATGTTCTTGCTTCAGGGAAAACTTCACGTCTTTATAAACGTCTAGTCTATGATGATCAAATAGCTACATCCGCCAGAGCATACGTTGATCTTAGCGAAATTGCCGGACAATTTTATATAGATTTAACAGCAAAACCTGGTGAAGATCTTGCAAAAGTAGAAAAAGCCGGTGATGAAGAATTACAGAAATTCTTAAAAGATGGACCTACTGAAAAAGAACTGGAAAAAATTAAAACGCAATCCATAGCACAATTTGTTAGAGGAATTGAGCGCATCGGCGGCTTCGGCGGTAAGTCAGATATTCTAGCGCAAAACCAAGTCTTTGCCGGAGATGCCGACCATTATAAACAAATACAAAAATGGGTAAAAGAAGCCACCGCAAAAGACCTTTTGGAAACAGCCCGAAAGTGGTTATCAGACGGAGTTTACATTTTAGAAGTTCATCCGTTCCCAACTTATGAAGTAGTTAAGTCTGATGCCGATAGAAGTAAATTGCCTGATGCCGGAACGCCCCCCGATGCAAAATTCCCTGACTTCAAAAAAACTACTCTTTCTAACGGGATGAAAATAATCCTAGCAGAAAGAAAAGAAATTCCGGTAGTAAATATGAGTTTACTTTTTGATGCCGGTTTTGCCTCCGATCAATTCGGTTTAAAAGGAACTGCAAGTCTTGCAATGAATATGCTCGATGAAGGGACGAAAACAAGAAACGCACTTCAAATTAGCGAAGAGTTGGAGAGTTTAGGCGCTAACTTAAGTACGGGTTCAAATTTGGATATGTCATCGGTAAATCTTTCATCGTTAAAATCCAACCTGGATAAATCACTTGATATTTTTGCCGATGTAGTGCTCAATCCTTCATTCCCCGAAGCTGATTTTAATCGCTTGAAAAAACAACAGATCGCGGGAATTAAGCAAGAAAAATCTTCACCGTTCTCAATGGCGCTGAGAGTTTTTCCGAAAATTCTTTACGGAGAAAATCATGCGTACGGAAGTCCGTTTACAGGTTCAGGATATGAAGAGAGTGTAAACAAAATTACACGGGAAGATTTAATAAAATTCCAGCAAGATTGGCTTAAACCAAATAACGCCACATTAGTGGTTGTTGGTGATATTACTTTGGAAGAATTAACTCCCAAAATTGAAAAGTTATTTAAAGATTGGAAAAAGGGAGAGATTAAGCAGAAGAATATTGCTCACGTTGAACAAAAAGAAAAACCGGTTATTTATATTTTGGACAAACCGGGCGCAATGCAAAGCGTTATTATCGCAGGGCAGGTGACTCTTCCTACATCAAATCCTGACGAAATTGCGATAAATTTAATGAATGATATTCTTGGAGGTAATTTTACCTCACGTATCAATATGAATATCCGTGAAGATAAGCATTGGTCATATGGCGCACGATCTATTTTTGTTGGAGCAAAGGGACAGCGGCCATTCCTTGCTTATGCCCCGGTTCAATCTGATAAAACAAAAGAATCGATCATCGAAATTCAAAAAGAATTAACCGGAATTACCGGTGAAGTTCCTATTAAAGACGATGAATTAAATTTTGTCGTTACAAATCAAGTGAATAGTATGGCTGGTTCCTGGGAAACCGGAAACGCTGTTCGCGGATCTTTAAGCGAGATGGTACGCTTTGGCTTGCCTGACGATTATTTCTCAACCTTTGCCGGGAAAGTTAAAGCGGCAACAAAAGCTGAATTAATGGATGCCGCAAAAAAAGCCATTCATCCAAACCAATTAGTTTGGGTTGTAGTTGGTGACCGTGCAAAAATTGAGCAAGGTTTGAAAGATATGAATCTCGGTGAAGTAAAATATATGGACGCCGACGGGAATGAAGTTAAGTAAAAGTTGAAAGTATAAAGTAACAAGTTGAAAGACATAAGAAAGGCTGGTTGTTAGATCAGCCTTTTTTAATTTGTTCATTACCGAATCACTTTTAACTTTCTATTTTTCAATTTCAACTGGTTTATTCCCTATATTTACAGAAAAAAAATAAATTTAGATGAACGCACTTTCAACGCATCAAAAAGGATTATTTGCCGCATTTCTTGCCGGAATATTGTGGAGTACCGGCGGACTCTTCATCAAGTTAATTTCATTAAATGCTTTTCAACTCTCTTTTTTACGATCACTCTTTTCTGCGGCTACATTCTTAATCCTTTTTAAAAGTCAAGCGATAAAAAGGAACAAAGCGACATTTATAAATGCCTTATTTTATGCGGCTATTCTTGTTCTTTTTGTTATTGCAACAAAAATGACAACAGCGGCGAATGCAATTTTTCTGCAATATACAGCTCCCATTTACGTCTTAATTTTAGAACCAATTCTTCTTAAAACAAAATTTGAAAAAATAAATATCGTTACGATCATTTTAGCATTTGCCGGAATGGTGCTCTTTTTTATGGGCGAACTTTCTCCGGGACATTTTGTTGGAAATATTATTGCGCTCATCTCCGGGATGTGCTTTGCGGGTTTCCTTATCGGGATGCGGAAGAATGACCATTCATATCAATTCGCTACAATTTTTTGGGGAAATATTATCATTGCTGCTGTCAGTGTATTCTCCGTTTTTTCAATTCAAGTTTTAACGCTTTCGGATTTTACAATGGTTGCGTATCTAGGTATCGTTCAGATTGGTTTGGCATACGCTGTATTTACTTATTCGCTCAAACGTGTACATGCGATAGAAGCTTCTTTAATTTCAATGATAGAACCGGTGTTGAATCCCGTTTGGGTTTTTATTTGGTACGGAGAAAAACCATCGACGTTAGCACTTATTGGCGGAGCGGTTATACTAATTGGACTGACTATCAAATCGGTTATTTACGAAAATTTTATTAAGGGGAAAGCCGGCTGATCTTCCAATCATTTTCAACTAAGCGATAAACAATTCTATCATGCAAACGGTTTTCTCTTCCTTGCCAAAATTCTATTTCAAAAGGAACGACTCGGTACCCGCCCCAATGAGGAGGAAGAGGTATTTCCTTTCCACCAAATTTTTTTTGTAGAGTTTTGAATCTCTCTTCTAAAAATTTGCGATCCGGTATTTCGCTGCTTTGGTTAGATGCCCAAGCGCCAAGTTGACTTTCTTTCGGTCTCGAATGGAAATATTCATCTGATTCTTTACGAGAAATTTTTTCAACTTTCCCTTTTATTCGGACTTGTCTCGCTAATTCTTTCCAGAAAAATAGTAATGCTACTTTAGGATTATATTCTAATTCTTGGCCTTTATGGCTTTCATAATTTGTGTAGAACACAAATCCATTTTTATCAAATCCTTTCAATAAAACTATCCGTGCGTTTGGGAGACCGTCGCCAGAAGAAGTAGCGAGAGTCATGGCGTTAGGCTCATAAATTTTTGCATGGATCGAATCATTGAACCAGTTTTCGAATTGCTCTATCGGATCTTGCCTTATATGCGTTTCATTCAATTCAGCTGATTTATAATCGACTCTTAAGTTAGCGAGAGGCGTTTTCTCATTCGGATTCATTATAATTCCTTTTCGATTTAGATTTTATCAAAAATAACCAAACAAAGCTCCAAAAAAAAGATTTTCTATTTTGAATTGTTTCTAAATAAAAAAAAATTAAAAAAGAGTTGAAGGAAAGAGAAATATCAATTAAGTTTACGATAGAGATTTGCGGGAGTAATTCAGTGGTAGAATGCAAGCTTCCCAAGCTTGACGTCGCGGGTTCGAGTCCCGTCTTCCGCTCAAAAAAATAAAAAGTGCTTGGAATTCTGATTGCAAAGTAAGATATTTGTAACGGTTTTTGAAAAACATTTTATTATTTGTTTTTTGGATTTTGAAATTTCCCTCACGGGGGCTTAGCTCAGTTGGTTTAGAGCATCTGCCTTACAAGCAGAGGGTCGGAGGTTCGACTCCTTCAGCCCCCACAGTATTAAAGCCACAGAATGAATCTTCTGTGGCTTTTTCTATTTTAAGGGAAGATATTTTCGATAAAGTTTAGGATACTGCTGCAATTATTCGAAATTATTCTCCTCTTACAATTCTCCTGTTCGGAATTTACGAAGAATGACTCAATGACAACCAAATTTTTAAGTCATTCCATTTTTAGTAAATTGTTATAGGTATTTCTCAGTTTTTACTTTTGTAAAGTTTTCAACTCATTTTGAAATCATAAAAGGTCAAAATATTCCTTTATGGGAAAAGTAATTGCAGTCGCTGTTCCAAAAGGAGGGGTAGGCAAAACCACATCGGTTATCAATTTAGGCGCGAGTTTAGCTGTAGCTGAAAAAAAAACATTGATAATTGATTTTGATGCCTCCGGCGCTTGTTCAATTGCACTCGGTTTTCTTCCGGATAAAATTAAAGGAGATATTTTTGATGTTTTTAGTTATGCAAAGTCCATCGATAAAGTAATTCACAAAACCGACATCCCGTTTCTAGATTTTATCCCTGCCCTCGTTTCCTCTTATCAATCAGAACAACGATTAGAAAAACTTTCTTCAAACATCATGTTCATTGCAAACGTAATCCGGGCTCAAGCTGAAACTTATGATTATATTTTGATCGATTGTCCCCCTTACTTAAAAGGAATGACAACTAATGCAATGGCGGTTGCGGATTCAATCTTAATTCCTATTCGGGCAGAAAATTTTTCGTTGGACGCACTAAGCAAAATGATGCGACATTATGAATTTGTAAAGCAGATGTACAATCAGCGATTGAAAATTGAAGGAATATTTTTTACGATGTTTGAGGCTCACACCAAAGTATCACTCTTAGCCATGAATGAATTATTGGAAAAGTATAATGGTTATCTGCTTAAAACCATGATCCCTAAAAACGTAACAATTTCTGAAGCGGTATTTAAAGGTATTCCTGCGGTTCTCTTTAACGCCATTTCAAAAGGTTCTCAAGCGTATTTGAGTTTAGCTTTAGAAATAATGAACAAAAACTGAAAAATTGTGCTCTCCTAATTGATTGAACCGATGAAGTTTCTTATATTTGAACCAATCTTTTTAAGATTATTTCGTACTAAATAATTTTGATTTGTATTTGCCGGAGTGGCGGAATTGGTAGACGCGCTGGACTCAAAATCCAGTATGGCTTAAACCATGTGCCGGTTCGAGTCCGGCCTTCGGTACTTTAAGCTGAGTTCTTTTAGAGCTCAGTTTTTTTTTGTAAATATTTATTCCGGTCTCAGATAGTCTGTTTAAACTGATTACAACCCTTTTAACTTCTTACGTTTTCTCACTTCTTAGCGATACTTTCTAATTTTTGGTTTGTCTCAAACTAACTTTTCGGAAAGTATCTTTTCAACATAAGTTATTTAAACGTAGCTTGTTGGTACAATTATTTTGTGCAGAGAAATTTATCGTGTAGTCTTCGGCGTTCCATTCATAGATAAACTGATCTTCCGTAAAATCTTTGGATGCTTGGTGTTTTTATTGAAGCTAAAAGTTGGAGGGAAATATGTTAGTTGCAGACCCCGAGCATAAATGAGGTTCTTTTAATTAAGTCATGGAAGAGAATAGCTTCCATGACTTACAATTCTTCTTCAGAAGGAATTATTTAGCTTGACTCTTCTTCTCTTTCTTTTCGTTTCTTTTTTCCTTTAAAGTCTTGGTGGCTTTCTTTTTAACATCCTTCTTAACACTTTTTTCTTTTCCCATGAGTTCACCTTTTTATTAATTGAAAAATAGAAATAATCATTGTTCTAAATCCATGTTTCTAATATACATTTTAATTAAAATTTTCAAAATATCATCTCCGGGAAAGAAACCATGGGAAAGAAGAATTGTCGATCTCTCCTCTCTGATGAAAAAACATCAAGGAGATTCGGTAATTAATTTATTATCACTGACTTATTTTTAACATGGACAAGTCAGAACCAAATTGTAGAGTTGAATGATTGAATGTTTGTCTGGTTGAATGAAAAGCATTCATCCATTCATTGTTTTACTTTATTTGTCTTATTAATATTCTGCCAATTCGCCGTGGCGAATTTCATGAACTTTAATGTTAAGGTACTAATGGGACTTAGACAGAAGGTAGTTATGTCCCTTTTCAGGAGACATGCAGATTATTTTTCTTGACTTTATGAAGGAATAATTTTAGGTTGGAGCTACTATTTGGACAAAGAAAAATAACTAAGGGCAAAATTGATTGTAAAGATGTTTAATCTGAAGCAGTGGATTTATAAAAAGCTTCCTGAAAAGTTTCTCTTCTTTTCATTCGAATCTTTTTCTTAAAAAATATCAAAATAATATGGAGGTGTTCCATGAATAAATCCCAACTTCATACATTAACAACGCGATATCCACATTTAAAATTTATTATATAAATGCTATGACACGGAAAATTCAATCCTATGAAATTATCGAACCTATTGGTGAAGGAGAATTGGGTGCCGTCTGGAAAGCCCGCCACTCCCAACGAAATGAAATTGTTTCGATCACGTCTCTTTCGGATCAATATACCAACAATCCCGAATTTAGAAAACGTTTTCTTAATGAAGTCCAAATTCTAACTAAATTAAATCACAAGAATATTGTCAATATAATCGATTTTATAGAAGAGCCGAAAGCTTTGCATCTTGTATCGGAATTTATCGAGGGACGAACACTCGATACTATTTTGGTGGAGGAGGCGAGTCACATATCCTATGAAAAAGCGCTTCCTCTCTTCATCCAAATTCTTGAAGGGATCAATTACATTCATCAACAGGGAGTTGTTCACCAACAGCTTAACCCCCGTAAAATTATTGTTACCCCGGCTAATACAATTAAGATTGCCGATTTTGGTGTGGCTCAACTTCTTGGCAAGATAAAAAAAGGAACAAAGAAGGAAGTTCTCTTTTACATGTCTCCTGAACAAGTTCGCAGGGAACAAGTGGATGGGCAATCTGATATTTATAGTTTAGGGATTATCCTTTACGAAATGCTTGCCGGAAGGTTGCCGTTCGATAAGAATGAAGCGATGAGCGATTTTACGCTGGTGAATAAGATTATTAGCGAAAAACTAAGGGATCCAAGAGAATTTTATCCTGACATACCGGAATGGATAGTAAACATTGTAAATCAAGCTACTACGAAAAAAAGATCAGCAAGAATAAAAAATGCTGATGATTTTACCTTATTACTAAAAAGTGAAAAAGAAAATTTTGAAAAGAAAATCATAAAGGAGATTTCGGAAAAGAAAGAACTGCCAAGCGTGAAAGAAGATTTTGGAAAAGGGGTTAAATCTATTGAGGAACTTATTAAAGAGCGGCAATGGCAAAAAGGAATAGAAACAAAAATATCTGCCGAACAAACCGTTACTTCAAAGAAAACGTGGAAAAGTCGACTGAAACGTAACTCTCCGTTGATGAAGAGAATAGCAGGTGTTCTTGTTTTAGGTTTTTGGATAACAGTGGGATTAGCCTCTTTTTTAATTATTTATTCAGGTAAAGCTGCAGATACGCAATGGATGACAGAAAATCTAAAAGTCGATCATTACAAAAATGGAGATCCGATTCCTGAAGTAACAGATCCTCTAAGATGGGCTAAACTTAAAACCGGTGCATGGTGTTATTACCGGAATGATCCTGAAAAAGGCAAAAAATATGGTAAACTTTATAATTGGTATGCTGTAAATGACCCGAGAGGATTAGCTCCCGAAGGTTGGCAAGTTGCATCAAAAAAAGAGTTTGAAGATTTAAAAAATACTGTTAATAATAATGGTGATGCATTAAAAGCAGAAGGAGAGGGAAATGGAACAAACACAAGCGGCTTTTCTGCGCTCCTTGCCGGATGTCGCGACAGTACCGGATATTACTATGATTTAGGTTACGTTCCATACTTTTGGAGCGCTACTGGGTGTGATACGGCAAGCGCGTATAACATGATACTTCTTTACAATGACAACAATGTCACCTTGAGTCATAACGATATGAGATACGGACTAAGCGTACGTTGTTTTACAAAAACTGAAAAACCTTTGATTAAAAGCATTCGTCGCCAGGTCAAAATTCTTTTAAAATGGTTTACCAGAGGGTAAAGTTTTTAGACTCCCTACATTTTTTTTACTCACCTCGAAATTAACCACTAAGCATGCAAAGAAAAATTATCTCTATCATGTAGGATGTAGCTGGGTAACTGAAAGGGTATAAAATGAATGAAAATTTTGACTTCGGGATAAAAATTAAACTTCTTTAAAAGAAAAAATGCGAAGATTCGGTTGTCTTCGCATTAAGGGGGTGGGCAGGGACGGAATTGAACCGCCGACACAAGGATTTTCAGTCCTTTGCTCTACCGACTGAGCTACCTGCCCATTTTTGAAGTCGAAAATTACAGCTTTTCTCTTTTCATTCCAAATATATTTGTGAAAAATAAGGAGGGGGATTTCTTTTTTATGTAACTATTTGTGTATGCAACGCAATTTCTTCTAAAACAGAGGAAACCTTTAAACACTCGATTAACCCGCCGCTGAAGACAATGGCTTTCCCTTTAAAATGAACCTCAAAGGCAAAATTTCTTGCTTCATGCATCGTGCAGCGAACAGCTTTCATCAGCTGAGAAATAACCTCATCGAATGTATGCCAATCATCATTGTACAAAACAACTCTTCCGGGGAGTTGCTCGGTCGTCTTTTCTTCGACAATGGTTTCTTCAACTACCTGGTGACTATTTAAAATTTCCATGCCGAAAGTTAGATAATGTTCAAAAATATAAAAAAATATTTTTTTATCCCTTTAACATCATTTTCCTCTTAACTCCATAATCAGTGCAACTTTTTTATTAATTTGTTTTATTAGTATCTGATATTTATTTTTTAACTAACTATAATTAATCATTTAGAGGTAATAATGAAAATCGCTGTCTGTGTAAGCCATGTTCCCGACACGGCAACAAGGATAAAAATAGCTGGTGATCAAAAATCAATCGATCCGGCAGGTGTTTCTTTTGTCCTTAATCCCTACGATGAAATTGCTGTTGAAGAGGCATTAAAAACAAAAGAAAAATTTGGTGGTGAAGTTGTTGTTGTAAGTATCGGCGGAGATCAGGTTAAAGAAACTATCCGTAAATCATTGGCAATGGGTGTTGACGAAGGCGTTCATCTTAAAACGGATGAAGCACTCGATTCTTTTGCCGTTGCTCAGGCGCTGGCAGATGAAATAAAATCCTCCGGTTGTGAATTAGTCTTTATGGGAAAACAATCGGTCGATTATGATAACGGTACGGTCGGACAATTAACAGCAGAATTGCTTGGCTACAACTCAATTGCTGTTTGTGTTACGTTCCAACTTGAAGGTACAACAGTAACTGCTGAACGCGAAATTGAAGGAGGTAAAGAAGTTGTTGAAACTTCCCTCCCATGTATTATTACTGCTCAAAAAGGATTGAACGAACCACGTTATGCTTCCTTAAAAGGAATTATGACTGCGAAGAAAAAAGTAATCCAGGAAAAACTGCTTGGGGCTAAACCGGTTCGTGTTGAAAATCTTCTCCTCAAGATGCCGATAGCAAAAAATCCTGGGAGAATTCTTGGTTCCGATAGTTCCGCAGTTGCCGAACTAGTAAAACTACTTCACGAAGAAGCAAAAGTAATTTAAAGAAAGGTTTTTATGGAAAAGAAAATTTTAGCGCTTTTGGAACAACGCGAAGGAAAAATAAAGAAATCATCATTTGAAACATTGGCACTCGCTGAGCATCTTGCCGTTTCCCTTGAAATGACGGTTGATGCCGCTGTTATCGGTGATAAAATTGAAAATACTTCCGATGTGTTTTCCTTTTGTAATTGTAATCTCGTGCATTTTACTCATGCGGATCTACAACTCTATTCTTCGTCCGCGTATAAGAAAATTGTTGTTGAATACGCAGCAAAACAAGGATATGAGATTATACTTCTTTCAAACACATCGCTTGGCAAAGATTTAGCCCCTCGCATAGCAATTGGTTTAAATGCCGGATTGGTAAGCGATTGCACTGCGCTTGATCTGAATGGAAAAGAAATAATTGTAACGCGTCCGGTTTATGCAGGCAAAGCCTTGCAACAAGTGAAATTGAGTAGTGAAGTAAAAATTTATAGTTTGCGTCCGAATGTTTTTAAAGCGGTTCTCTTAGAAAAGAAAGCTGAAGAGAAAATTTCGACGGTAGCTGTAGAGAATCCCGATCTAACAAACCGTGTAAAAAAAATAATTAGATCGGAAGGGAAACTTGATGTAGCGGAGGCTGATATTATTGTTTCAGGCGGCAGAGGAGTGAAAGGTCCGGAACACTTTACTTTGATTGAAGAATTAGCGCAACAACTTGGTGCTGCGGTTGGTGCTTCCAGAGCTGTTGTTGATGCCGGTTGGAGACCTCATGAAGAACAAGTTGGTCAAACTGGGAAAACAGTTTCTCCATCCCTTTATATTGCTTGCGGAATTTCCGGCGCTATTCAACATTTAGCAGGAATGTCTTCATCAAAATATATTGTTGCAATTAATAAAGATAAAGATGCACCAATTTTCACTGTTGCTGATTATGGAATTGCCGGCGACTTATTTGAAATTCTTCCGGTATTAACCGAAGAAATAAAAAAACTTAAAAGTTAAGGAGTTTTTCATTGGGCAAAGTTGAATGCGAAATATTGGGAATGTCTACTAACCCTTCATCTGCCGGAGCGTATGCTTTACTCTTAAAGGAAGTATTCGGCAACCGGAGATTACCGATTATTATCGGACAATCCGAAGCGCAGGCAATTGCGTTGGAACTTGAAGGGATAAAACCTCCAAGACCCCTTTCGCATGATCTTATGAAAAGCATTATTGATAATCTTGGTGGAACACTTTTACAGGTTTATGTAAATGAACTTCGTGAAAATACTTATTACGCACAATTGATAATTGATCTCTCTACTTTGACAATTGAAATTGATGCAAGACCAAGCGATGCAATAGCCCTGGCGATAAGAGCGCAGGCTCCTATTTATGTCGCTGATAGTGTGATGGATTCCGCTTCATTTATTCCGGCTACAGAACAAAATCCGTTTATGACAGAAGCAGAGGAAGCCGATGCTGCCGGAGTTGAACCAATTACAACAAAGGAAGCTAAAATTGCTTCCTTGCAGGAAAAATTGCGAGCTTCGCTTGAAAATGAAGATTATGAACGAGCCGCTGTTCTTAGAGATGAAATCAAAAGATTATCGATGAGCAATTAAAGAGCTTGTAAAAATTCTGCTGCGGCGGACTGCGCAAAAAGGCAAGAATTTTAAATGATTAAAAAAAACGAATGAATGGATAAATGTTTTTAATTCAGTCATGCAGTCATTCATCATCCTATAGAAGATCAATACCTATTTGGTTCCGGCTTATCCAGGTTAAGTGAGTTAACAACTCAAATTACGCAAAAAGAAGAAATTGTTGGGCGAAACTCTGTTTCGCCTATTTGTATTACTACAATTCGTTCTTTTATTGGTTCTCTTTGGTCGAAACGGATTTTCGACCTACATATTTGCGTAACATGAGTTAATAACACACGTAATACAAGGTTTGTAGTTCAATTCCCAACAGTTAAAACTGCGGGTTGTTTATTTTTACAAAACCTCTGAAAATTGTAAAAACGCATAGATTAATTTTGCGTGATGTGACATATCAAATTAAAATTTCACTAAAAGTAGTTAGAACAGTGCTTTTCACCTCGATAATATTTATTATACAAATGGAATTACGTAATTTTGCAACAACGATTTAATAGAAAATAGAAGAGCGATGGAATTTGAAACAGTAAATATTCTTGTTGATGAAAAACAAGTTAAAATAATTAAAAATGTTGTTGGAGCTCTAATTCAGGCAAAGCCCCAGTTGAGAGTAACCCCATTTAAGTATGGGACAATTGGGGATAATGTTTTAGTTAACTTTAAAGTAGATAGTGACCATCATCGATTTCTCATTGATAAGCTGGCATCTAATGGTATTCATACTATAAATATTGATTTGAAAACAAAGCATCAGTTCGATAATGCTAAGTTAAAGGCTAAAACAGGCGGTACTACCGAAAATTATAGTTTTGGAAGCAAGTCAAAGACAAATGAGAAAAAGACGCTTGACCAACTTATTAATGAGGGGGATTACGCTGAAGTCATTAAAATTTCACGAGATGTAACACTTCCAATAGAAGAGATCGAAACGGCAAAATCTACCATAGACGCTACTATACAAAGGGCTATTAATAACGCCTATTCAGAAGCTGAGATCAAAAAAACTAATATCGACAAAAATATAGAGAGACTAATCACTATTGCTTCGGATAAAAATCTTAAAGCGATGCAGAAACAAGATTTCATTAAGCAAGCCGGTCTTTTTGCAATCCAGATCTGCCTCCACAATAATGATTACGTTGGTGATCTGATCAATATTTGTAATAATAACATGCTTCAGAGCATCGTTAATGTAAAAGCCGCAGTAAGTTTTTATGATGCCGTCATTGTAAATAGCGACATGTATGAAGAAGAAGTATTAATAGCCCGCAGAAGACTTAATACTCGATGGCTCTTAATCGCTATCAGTTCGGTAGAAGCAGACCTTACGGACGGTGAGAAAGAATCTTTTTATAAACTTATCGATTTTATTTCCGCTAATAGGTCTTAACTAACCTGTTAGGATGAAAAGTTCAACAGGTAATTAATTATAAACCTTGATCAATACATGAATACTTCAACTAAAACCTACACGCTATCAAAAGAAAAAATAAAAGTATTACTGCTTGAAGGGCTGCACGAAAACGCATTTAGTCATTTCCTTAAAAATGGTTATACAAACGTTGAATGCATCAAAGGTTCTCTTGAAGGAGAGGAACTTAAAGAAAAAATTAAAGATGTTCATCTTTTGGGTATTCGTTCCAGGACACAAATAACTTCTGAAATTCTTGAACATTGCAATAAACTTATTGTCATAGGATGTTTTAGTATCGGAACAAATCAAGTTGATCTTTACGCAGCCAAAATAAAAGGGATACCTGTTTTTAATGCTCCTTTCTCAAATACACGTTCGGTAGCCGAATTGGTAGTAAGTGAGTGTATTTTCTTGATTCGAGGAATACCCGAAAAAAATTATCATGCACATAATGGAAAATGGCTTAAAGAAGCCTCAAACTCGTTTGAGGTAAGAGGGAAGAGTCTGGGAATTGTAGGGTACGGACACATCGGTTCTCAAGTTTCAATACTTGCAGAAAGTCTGGGGATGCAAGTCTATTATTACGATATAGAAAAAAAACTAAACCTAGGGAATGCAAAAGCCTGCAATTCGCTTGATGAGCTGTTACAGATTAGTGATATCGTTACTCTTCATGTTCCGGAAACGGAATTGACAAAGAATATGATAACAATTGATAAAATAAGATTGATGAAGAAGGGAGCTTATCTTATTAATTCTTCACGAGGGACGGTTGTAAACCTGGATGACCTAGCACAAGCGATAGATGAAAAGCATTTGAACGGGGCAGCGGTAGATGTTTATCCGGAAGAACCTTCATCAAACAACAATTCATTCTCTTGTGTACTGCAACAATTTAATAATGTAATACTTACCCCGCATATTGCCGGAAGTACCTCCGAAGCGCAGGCAAATATTGCACATGAAGTCTCTGAAAAGCTTGTGAACTATTGCGATATCGGAACCACTATCGGAGCAAGGAATTTTGTTGAGATATCATTAACCCCTAATCTTGATAAACAGAGGTATCTCCACATTCATAAGAACAGTCCCGGAGTGCTTAAGAAGATAACAGAAGTGTTTACCAGCCGGAATATTAACATTGCTTCGCAGTACTTGCAGACTGATCCCTTTATCGGGTATGTTATTATAGATATCGATAGTAAAGAGAAGTCGTGGGATATTCTGAAAGAGCTAAAGTTGATCCCGGAGACAATTAAGGCGAGGATGTTGATTTGATGGTTGAGGGTTGAAGGTAGAAGGTTGAAAAAAATTAAATTGCATCCAATCCGAAGCCGAAAGAGGAGCCAGAATCCGGAAGTAAGAAATCAGCAATGAGGGGAGAACGAGTTTCGCCCTACGAAAAAAATGTTTTATTTATTTCTTTGGCAGATAATTAAATAACTGTAATTTAATTATAGCAATTGTATAAAATTATCCGGCTAAAGAGGAAACTACTTGGAAAGCTGTTTAAGAAAAACTATCGACCTCACAAAAAACCTTCAGAAAAGATATTATCCTTTTCACTACATCACTTTATTAAAGACAACCCCCAAAAGAATTTATCAACCTGTAGAAAGAGAAAATTTCTATTGGTCCGCCTTTCGCTTTTTACTCTATCCATTTTTTACCCGTTCAAGAAAACACTTACTCCTATCGCTTGAGGAAAAGACTTTTTAAAAGAAAGAGTAAAAAATATTTCAGTTGAGTTGTGCTCTTAGATTAAATAATTAATTCTTTAAAACATTATGGAGATTGGTTATGAAAACTCTAGCTCAAAACTTGCTTCTGGTTCTAGTTCCATTGTTTGTATCAATGTTGGTTTTTCAATCTTGTAAAGAAGAATCCATTCCGGTAGCTCAGGTACCGGATACATCGTACGAAATGAAAGTGACCTTCGCGCCGATAGAAGTTAAATCGACAGATGGAAAAGTAAATCTCCTTTACGGAGTTGAGACCCAAAATTTTGAAAAAGAGGGCTATGCGCTTAAAGATTTTCAGGTATTGAATGCAGCGAATGAAACAATGCTATGCAGTAGAAGTGATACCGGGAAATTTATGCTTATCCACAAACCGGCATCTGAAGGTATTCCGCCGGAGGCATATTATTATCCCTTCAATGGTCATTTAACGTATCGT